>Ga0307990_1000293_pt1 | contig 47990 bp, 35 predicted proteins | sample EllFjometagen129_FD_203168 | JGI IMG/M metagenome (GOLD analysis project Ga0307990, IMG submission 203168) | Marine microbial communities from Ellis Fjord, Antarctic Ocean - #129 | ecosystem: Environmental > Aquatic > Marine > Unclassified | place: Southern Ocean | collected 2014-10-08
TAGTTGGGCAAGCAAATACACAATACAAGAAAATATTGCAAGTTTTAAAAAGTTTTATGCTTTTTTAAATGAAATTGGAAAAACTTCAAATACTGATTTGATGATAATGAAAGATTTAATAAAAGAAGAAAAAATAGATTGGATTGAAGAAGTTGAAAATTATTGGAATGATATAAAAAAGGAAGATTGGTAAGAGTTAATCTATGATTTTTCTCTATTCATTTACATTAATCGTTCAAGTCAAATTTAACATTTATTTTTTCTTAACTACAAAAAATATCTTTTATTATTTTGCAAAATCCACAAAATTTGCTAATTTCGTGGAGTCATACTCCATGAAATTCGATGATTTTGTGGAATTAATATTTTATTCACCCACCACAAACTGAATAGTTCTCCGACTTTTTTGTTCCAACAAAACTTTTCGGCTACCAATAGTTTTTTGAATAGAATCTTTATCGTAATGTCGGATTGTAATTAATTCAAGATTTTCGTTGTATAAAATCCTGAAATCAGGCTTAAGTTCAGCAATGAAATTATTAAGTTTTGTTTTATCACAGTCAATGCAGATAGAGAAATTCAGAGCTGAATTTTGTAGCAGGTTAAGCTGAATTCTGTTTTTTGTTAAGGATGCAAAAATTTTGCTTAGATGTTTCTCAACAACAAAAGAATGGTCTTTAGGCGAGATAGAAATTAATGTTTGGTCTTGTTTGAAAATATAAGAGGTAATGTGTTTAGTTTTTTTATCGCTTCCAAAAATCAGAGTTCCTTTGGAGTTGGGATTTAAAAAAGATTTTACTAATAAAGGAATATTTTTATTCTGTAGAGGTTTGACAGTTTTGGGATGTAGAACTTTTGCTCCATAAAATGCAAGTTCAATAGCTTCACGATAGGAAATGTTTTCCAACAAAATTGGATTATCATAACATTTTGGGTCTGCATTCATAATTCCATCAACATCTTTCCATAGAACAACTTCTTCGGCATCTAAAACATTTCCAATGATTGAAGCAGAAAAATCTGAACCTTCACGACCAAGAGTTGTAGAAATATTTTTTTCAGTTTCACCAATATATCCCTGAGTTATGTAAAGATTTGTGTTTTTAAAATTGACAGATTTACTTAGTTTAGATTTAGTTTTTTTCCAATCAACAATTGCTTCACGGTGAGTATTGTCAGTAATAATATAATTTCGGATGTCTAAGTATTTGTTTTTTACCCCGACTTCATTTAGGTAGGAACTTATAATTGTAGTAGAAAGTATTTCCCCGTAAGGAACAATTTGGTCATAAATAAAATCATATTCGCCATTTAAACCATTATTTAATAAAGATTCAAATTGCTCAAAGATGTTTTTTATCCTTTTGAATAAATCATGTTTTTTATCAGGAATAAGCTCCCGACATATTTCAATATGAAATTCTTTTATTTGTTTGAGATTAGCCTGGAAGTTTTTGCCCTTATTAAATTGTTCTACCAATTTTTCAAATTTGTTTGTTGTTTTGTTTAGGGCAGAAATTACAACAACAATATTTTCTTTTGTATTGCTTAATAATTTTGCTAAGAATTGAATTGATTCAGCATTATTTAAAGAAGCACCACCAAATTTGTAAACAATCATTTCGAAATTATTTTTTTAATGAATTTGACAAAATTAAACATTTCTGTAATAATACTTTTTATTTTGATAATATTCAGTTTTTTTTTTGAAAAATTTTACTATGTTTGCGGGTGAGATTTTCAATTGATTTTTTAAATCAATTTATTGCAATTTTTTCAATAAAATAAAAATATTAATTATGAATATACCTGATAATTTAAAGTACACAAAAGACCATGAATGGTTGAGAGTTGAAGGCGAAGAAGGATATGTAGGAATAACTGATTTTGCTCAAAGTGAGCTTGGCGATATTGTTTTTCTTGATGTTGATACTGTTGGCGAAGACTTAGAAAATGAAGAAGTTTTTGGCACAATCGAAGCAGTGAAAACGGTTTCTGATATGTTTATGCCTGTTAGTGGTGAAGTTCTGGAATTCAATGAAAAATTAGAAGATGCACCCGAAACTTTAAACAGCGACCCTTACGGAGAAGGCTGGGTTATAAAAATTAAAATAACCAATCCTGAAGATATCAATAAATTACTTTCGCCTGAGCAATACAAAGAGCAAGTAGGAGCTTAGGTTACAACCAAATCGATATGCCGATTTTTATATATTGTTAGAAATTGGCATATTGATTTCTGTTTAATATTTCTCTCTGTTTTGCTTTGCCAATCTTTTTTTTGATTGGCAATTTCGTATAATGACACTAAGAAAATGCAATTCCTGGTGTTAAGTATAAATTTGAACATTAATTATTAATAATAAAAAAAATCAAAATAATATGAAAAGTACAGCTTTTACTAATTTTCACATAGAATTAGGTGCTAAAATGTTGCCTTTCTGTGGTTTTAATATGCCCATTCAATATGAAGGAATTAACAAAGAACACGAAACTGTTAGAAAAGCAGTTGGTGTTTTTGATGTGTCGCATATGGGTGAAATTTGGGTTGAAGGACCTAAAGCTATAGATTTTATTCAAAGAGTAACAACTAACGATGTTAATGATTTGTGGGATGGAAAAGTTCAATATTCATGTTTTCCTAATGGTGAAAATGGAATCGTTGACGACCTATTGGTTTATAGAGTTAATCCTGAAAAATATTTACTTGTTGTTAATGCTGCCAACGAAGCGAAAGATTGGGATTGGTGTGTGAAACATGCTAAAGAAATGGGATTGGAGATTGGTAAAGAAATATATAATACTTCTGACGAAACTGCTCAGTTAGCCGTTCAGGGACCATTAGCTTTAAAAGCTATGCAAAAACTCACCGATACAACAATTACCGACATGGAATTCTATACTTTTAAGATTATTGAATTTGCAGGAATTAAAGATGTCCTATTTGCTACAACAGGATATACAGGTTCAGGTGGATGTGAAATTTATATAAAAAATGAAGATGGTCCAAAATTGTGGAAAGCAGTTTTTGAAGCCGGTGAAGAATTCGGAATTAAACCTATTGGACTTGGAGCAAGAGATACCTTGCGACTTGAAATGGGATATAATTTATATGGTAACGATATTGATGATACAACTTCTCCAGTTGAAGCAGGATTAGGTTGGGTAACAAAATACGTTGATGGAAAAGATTTTATCGATAGAGATAAAATGGAAAAAATTAAAGCAGATGGCGTAAAAAGACGACTTCGTGGCTTTGAAATGATTGATAGAGGAGTGCCAAGACATCATTACGAAATTTGCGACGTTGATGGAAACAAAATTGGTCATGTAACTTCAGGAACCATGTCTCCAATGATGAAAGTTGGAATAGGAATGGGGTATGTTAATGTTGAACATGCAAAATTTGGAAATGAAATTTATATTAAAGTTAGAGAGAAATTGTTAAAAGCAAAAATTGTTAGAATGCCTATTTATAAAGGATAATATTTAAATTACAAATGACAAGCACCAATCCCGATAATTATCGGGAACAAATAAATTACAATGTTTAAAATTACAATGTTCAAAACAGCTTCGGTCATCCATACGGACAAGTTTTGATATTTGTCCCGAAAGCTTTCGGGATGAAATTTGGGATTTAATTAAAAATTTAGATCTACATAGAAATTACTTAATGAAAAATAAATTATAAAAACGAATAATATGATAACTAATAATTTTATTCCACGTCATATAGGACCACAGGAAGACGAATTAGATGAAATGCTAAAAAAAATTGGAGTATCATCTATTGATAAATTAATTGAAGAAACAATTCCTGAAAGCATCAGGTTAAAAGAACCATTAGATTTGCCTAAAGGAATAAACGAGTATGAATATATTAATCATATAAAAGAACTCGGAGCAAAAAATAAAATTTTCAAAACTTACATCGGATTAGGTTATTATAACACTATTACCCCTGGAGTTATTCTTAGAAATGTTTTGGAAAATCCGGGTTGGTACACATCCTACACTCCTTATCAGGCTGAGATTTCTCAGGGACGACTTGAAGCACTTTTAAATTATCAAACTCTTGTTTCTGACCTTGCAGGAATGGAAATAGCAAATTGTTCGCTTCTTGATGAAGGCACTGCTACCGCCGAAGCAATGATTATGCTTTTGAATATCAGGAGTAGAAAACAGATTAAAGCTGGTGCTAATGTATTTTTTGTTTCTGAAGATTTGTTTCCACACTCAATTGATATATTGAAAACAAGGTCTGCTCCTTTAGGAATCGAAATTGTTATTGGCAATCACGAAACTTTTGAATTTACCGAAAAGGTTTTTGGTGCTATTGTTCAATATCCCAACCAAAAAGGTGCTGTTATTGATTATTCCGATTTTGTTAATAAAGCTCATGAAAATGGAATAAAAGTGGCTGTTGCTGCTGATTTAATGAGCCTTGCCCTATTGACTCCTCCAGGAGAATGGGGTGCTGATATTGCAATTGGTTCAACTCAAAGATTTGGTGTTCCTATGGCTTATGGCGGACCTCATGCCGGATATATTGCAACAAAAGATAGCTATAAAAGAAATATGCCGGGAAGAATTATTGGTGCTTCAATTGATATTAATGGAAATCGTGCTTTACGTATGGCTCTTCAAACACGTGAACAACATATTAAACGTGAAAAAGCAACATCGAACATTTGTACTGCTCAAGCTTTGTTAGCTATTATGGCTGGTTTTTATGCTGCTTGGCACGGACAGGAAGGAATTAAAGCTATTGCAAAAGATATTAATAAAATGGCTTGTATTCTTTCTGATGAAGTTGTTAAGCTTGGATATTTACAAACTAACAAATATTTCTTTGATACTTTAGAAATTAAACTTCCTGATGGTGTTGCTAAAAATAATATTGAAAAACTTGCTTTAGAAAATGAAATAAATTTCAGATATATTGATGAAAAATCTATTGGAATAAGTTTAGATGAAACAACAGATGAAGATGATTTAAACGCAATTCTTAGAATATTTGCAAAAGCAAATAATAAGGAATTTAAAAATGTTTGTTGTTGTGAAACTGAAAAACTATCTTATCCTGAAAATCTTAAAAGAACAAGTGATTATTTGACTCATCCTGTTTTCAATTCTCATCATTCAGAAACAGAGATGATGAGATATATGAAAAAACTCGAAAACCTTGATATTGCTTTAAACCGTTCAATGATTCCTTTAGGTTCATGTACTATGAAACTTACTGCTGCTTCTGAGATGTTTCATCTTAGCTGGCCTGAATTTGGAGCAATACATCCATTCGTACCAATTGATCAGGCTGAAGGATATCAGATAATGCTCAAAGAATTTGAAAAACAACTTTGTGAAATTACAGGATTTGATGCAATATCTTTTATGCCAAATTCTGGTGCTGCCGGTGAATATGCCGGATTAATGGTTATCAGAGAATATCACAGAAACAGAGGCGATTTTAACAGAAATATTATTTTAATTCCTTCATCTGCTCATGGAACAAATCCTGCAAGTGCAATTCAATCGGGTGGAAAACTCCTTGTTGTAAAATGTGATGAAAATGGAAATATTGATACTGATGATTTGCGAGCAAAAGCTGTTGAAAATAAAGATATTCTTTCTGCATTAATGATTACTTATCCATCAACTCATGGTGTGTTTGAAGAAAATGTTCTTGAAATAATGGATATTATTCACGAAAATGGTGGTTTGGTTTATATGGATGGTGCTAATATGAATGCTCAGGTAGGACTTACAAGTCCCGGATTTATTGGAGCTGATGTTTGCCATCTGAATCTTCATAAAACTTTTGCTATTCCCCACGGTGGTGGTGGACCCGGTGCAGGACCTATTGGCGTTGCAAAACATTTAGTGCAATTTTTACCTTCTCATACAATGGTTAAAACAGGTGGAGAAAAAGCAATTCATGCAGTTGCTTCAGCTCCTTATGGAAGCGCATCAATTCTTCCTATTTCCTATGCTTATTGTAAAATGTTAGGTGGAAACGGATTGACAGAAGCAACAAAATATGCAATACTTAATGCGAATTATATAAAATCATACCTTGAAGAATTTTATCCGATTTTATATACAGGCAGCAAAGGAAGAGTTGCTCACGAAATGATAGTTGATATAAATCCTATTAACAGAGAAATCCATATTGGTGCTATTGATATTGCCAAAAGATTAATGGATTTTGGTATTCACGCTCCAACTGTTGCATTTCCTGTTGTTGGTACTCTTATGATTGAACCAACAGAAAGTGAACCTCTCTCAGAATTAAACAGATTATGCGAAGCTCTTGTTATTATTAAAAAGGAAATTGAAGAAGTGATTGAAGGAAAAGCAGACCACGAAAACAATGTAGTGAAAAATGCTCCTCATACTATGGCTATGCTTACTGCCGAAGAATGGAACTTCCCATATTCAAGACAAAAAGCTGCATTCCCAACAGGAATTGTTAGTGTTGAAAAATATTGGCCTCCAGTTGCAAAAATCAACGATGCCTTTGGTGACAGAAATCTTGTTTGTTCTTGTGAGCCAATTGAAAGTTATATTGAAAAATAGGGATTGAATAAATTCTTTTTTGTTATTATTTGCTGTTGCTGGAATATGAAAGGATTTGTGCACCAGCGAGGATCTCAATATATGAAATGAATATTTCACCTTTTTTAACTTCAAGTATATTCTTTACATCTTAAGTTTTGATATCATAACTGATTAGTTGGTAAGATTGTTTGCATTAGTCGCTGTTGTATAATGTTATTTACATGGTTGCAATTTTATTAACAATAGATTTTTGAAAAATACTTTTTTTAACTGTTCGTTTATTACAAATAATAGTATAATTTAGTGCTATGATTTCGAACTCATTTAATCAAAATAGTAATTATAGAATGAATGCAAATGCAGCTATGGAGATAGCAAGGTCTTATAGTGTTTTATCTTCTAAGAAGATGCTTAATGACATATTATCTTCAGTAATTAAAGATATTGATTTGTCTAATTATTCTAAGTTCGAATTACATAAATTGTGCAACTCTATTATTCTATCTAAGTATTCTTCAGAACAGCTAATTAAAAGCTTATTGGTTGACTATTTCAAAGATGAAAGAGTGATTGCGGCTTTTGAAATTAGAACAAATGAAAGTCGATTGGACTTTCTCAGAATAAATGGTTACTCAATTAGCTATGAAATAAAATCTGAAGTTGACAATTTAGCAAAGCTCGAAAAACAAGTGTTAAATTATTCAGAATTATTCGAATTTAATAATGTTGTTGTTGGTAAGAAACACTTAGCTAAAGTTAGAGATGTACTATCTTCAGAATACGGTATTTTCATTGAAGAGAATGGTAAGTTATTTGAAAAAAGAAAGGCAAAAAAGAATAGAAATATCTCTTCTGAAAGACAATTGAAAATCTTTACAAAAAAAGAAATCAATAAGTTTTATAAAACGGATATTAAAAACGTATTGAATTTATTCTCTCCGAAAGAGATTAATTCTATTTTCAAAGAGGTTCTTAAATCTCGATATTCAACAAAATGGAGTTTTTTATGTCAGAATAAACAAGACATTTTACCGATAGATTATCAATATTTCTATAATCACAATATTACTCCTAATCTTATTTACGGAATTAGGTAAAGGGGTATTTCTTCATTTGCATTTATATTAGTTTTCAGGCAATGCAAGTAATGCAAGATTGATACTTTCTTAAACTTTGCTTGGCTTTTACCATTCTCATTTCCTGCTTGTATATCTTTAAGTATTTGAATGCCTTCATTATCATTAACATACTGCAGGTATTTAGTTTGAAGTCGTGTCATCATTTCCGAATCTAGTACATTAGGCACAATAGTATCTTCAAATTCACTTAATTTCTTAAGTGCTCCTTTATAGCCATAATACATATTTTCATATGGGTCGTAAATAATAAAGCCAGGACTTATAGTGCCTCCAGATGTTAAATCGTCCTTTTTAACTCCACAATAGTCTCCGAAAGCACCAAACAAACCTACTTGACTATATTCTTCCAATAGTATATTGTCAGCTTCTGAAATTATATTACCATGGTCTAATTTTACGTTTTGTATATCAGTATTAATGGCACTTCGAAGTATAATTTTATTGTTGCTGTCAATTTCTGAAATTTTTCTTCGGTGTCTTCTGAATAATGGATTAGAAATTGATGTTGTATCCAAATCATACATGAAATAATCAGTATTAACAATATTATTACTAATCTGCATTATGTCGCTTTCAAATGTATTATGAAATGTTCTAAAAGCTAGTAATGGAAAATTTGCACGTAGTTCTTGAACTTGTCTTTCAATTTCTATTTCACCAGTTTTTAGTAGCAAAGACGAAATCACTGGAACTACTCTTTCATTGAGTTCAGCAAACTGATTGAAAAATGCAATTCTCTCTATAACATCTTCAATAACTGATTTTGAAAAGGCAACAACTTCATCATTTGTACTATTATTGATTTTTAAATAAACAGGTAAGTCTAAAAATACTTTATCCGATGTAATATTATCTATTAATTCGGAATAAATTTCAAGTGTCGTTTTAGTATTATTTTTTCTGTCTTTTTCTTTTATTATTTCTAACAGCGGATAAATTTTATCACCGAAGTCGAAACTTTTTAAAACAATAATCTCTTGTTGCCTTGCCCTGAATATTGGTACATATTTTAAATCCATAACTTATATTTTTAATGATTTTAACCTGTCAATTTCTTCTTGAGCAAATATAAAGTCTTGTTCAAAGTATTCAATGTTTCCTACGTAATTATCTAAGAACTCATTATACTCTTTCGCTATCCATGTATATTTTATGAAGATGTTTTCTTTTTCCTTATTAACGAACAATTGATCTTCGATTACTTTTTTGTATTGTTCAAAGAATGTTATTTTATCGTCTGTTTTAATTACATTATAGAAAAGGTTTACATACTTAATCTCGCTGTTTTTACTAATGAAATTTTCAATATTAAATTGATTAGTTTCGTCAAAACTTATATCATCTATAAATTCGATGAATCTATCAGACATAATTACTCTTGGAAAAATGGCTTTTTTACTTTCCATTATATATGCATTTGCCAATGGTACACCCATGGCAATTGACTTTTCATCTAGCATTAAACCGTAGTCAATACCACCTCGAAGAAAATATCCCATTTGTGAAAACTTTCTAAATAGATTACTTATTGTAAATAATATGTCAACAATTAACGATTTGTTATGATGTGGGTCAACAGTTAAGCAAATATTATCACTAAATAAATAATAATTACAGTCAAAGTCATCCATCAAATTAGTAACATCCTTAAATACATTGACAAAATCTGTGGCCTTCTGAGACACCAATCTCGTATCATCTTCTTTTTTATTTTCGAGAGCTTCATTTTCGAACTCGTAAAGCATACTTTCAAACCCTAGAACATCCAAGAATGCAACTATTCTATACTGATATTTTAATGATTCAGATTCCATTTAATCTATACTTTATAGCTGTTTTTATGATTTATATATCCAGTAATTATTTTGTTATTAATTTATCTTTATCCTTTAATAGAAAATATATTGGTTTATATCCTCTCATATAAGCAAAACTTGAATAATATTCTAAATTTCTACTATCCATTTTAATTTTTCTAAATGCTTCTAATACATCATTAATTTCAAAAAATTTTGCATTTTTCATTTCTATGTAGATATTTTGAAATACTTCCACCTTCTCTTGTCATCCATGGGTAAATTGGTGTAACAAATTCATATTCTTGTTTCAGAATCTTCTTTAGAATAGGAACAATAGTAAGTTCAACAGTATGTTCTCCTATAAAACTTGTAGCTTTTTTCATTTAAAAAGTATATCAAAGTATTTTCTTAATTACTTTTCCTTGTTTTTCAAAATTAAGAAAAATAATGATATGTTTGAAATTTAATAAATAATAATATCTAAATTCCCCACTGGTGCACAATTCCTTTCGTATCCCCTGCTGGATTAATACTTCACAAATTTACCGGAAGATTGTTGCTCGCCATCGAATGTTGTAAGAAAATAAACTCCTGAATTAAGATTTTCCACTTTAATTTGAATTTGATTGTTTGATTCATGATTGTAATAATTTTATTTCACTATTAAATAAATAATTCCTCCATAAAATGCTAAACAATATGTTATGTAGCCTGTGGCAAAAAGAATACCAACAATTTTCTCCTTTCTTTTCATTTTAATAAACTCCTTTTGTAAAGAAGAATTTGTTTGTATAGTTTTTAGTTTCTTTATAGTTTTCCAATCATCAACACAATAATAAATAAAATCTTTTTTGTCAGGTAAATCTTCAGCCAATTTAAAAAACAATTCGGGTCTTTTGTTAAATGTTGAGTAAACAACAGTTCTAAAATAGTTACTATTTGAGCTATATCCCATTGGTAATTTCAAGAGACCGGTCTTTAGTTCAGAATAATTAATTGTTGAAATATTATCTAATAACTCATTAGTCAATTTTACGTAGGGTTCATTAATACGTAATAGGCTGTCTTTTATTTCCGCTAATAATCTCTCTGCAAAAGGAGGAAAGTCTTTGTAATATATGTCTTTATTTTTAATATTATCCCAAATGCTGAATCCATTCCAATAACTAAAGTATTGTAATGGGAATTCCTTATTTAATTCTTTGGACAATTTAATAGAAGCTTTGAACAAAATACCTCTATTAATATTTATGTAAGCTGCCTTTAGGTTTCCTACAGTATCTAATACATATTTTTTTGGTTTTTTGTTTGGTTTTTCATTTAAGAATAAATATGCTTTATTCTTTTTGATTTGAATTTTAGATTGCTTTCCAGAAAATAAATTTTCCTGTCCTTGTTTTTGAACTACTAATGTGTCCAGGAATTCTGTAAAATAATAGTATCTTTTTCCAACTTGAGTATAGATAGCAATAAGATTTCCGCTTTTTTCATTTATCTCAAAATAAAACTCTTTATACTTATATTTTGCATGAAACATTTTCTTTTCACTTTCATTCTGAGCTATTGAAAATGCAGGAATTAGAATTATTAAGATGAATATTGCTATGTTGGTTTTTTTCTTCATGATTTTTTTTTAAAGACAATAATTAAAACCACAACTTTGAATTGGATTTATTCCTTTAAACCTTCTATGATTTTTCAAATTATATTCACTTTCAATAGGATCATTTGAATAAGCTATCCCTATTTGGTAACTAAATTCATAGAAAAAAACTATCTTTTTCGAGATATGAAACCTAAGACCAGTGCCTAAATGAAAAGAATATTCACGATTTTTATCTTCATATTTCTTGTCATAAATTTGGGTAAAACAACCGTAAGAAGTGAAAGTTCCATTACTTTTAGAATAGTAGAAATTCAAATCACCAAAAACATAAGGTTCTATACGTTTCTGAATTAATACTCTTTCGTAGCCTAATTTTAAATCAATTGAATTTACTTTTCCATTATCTTTATAAAAATGATAATGTCCAGAGTCTAAGATGTTGATATTTCTATAGCCATAATTAATTGATAAACTAAGTGCATTTTTATTGAAATACTTTTTTATAACAATGCCCGGTATGAAATTACTTTTATATTTACTACTATTACTAGTATATGTTTCATAATAGTGTCTTGGTGTATATGAGTATAAATTTAAACCTATTTCATAGCCATTTGATTTGATTTTATTTCCAAAACTTGTTTGACCTAAAGCAAGGATAGGGATAAAGAATAAAATAGAGAATATGTATTTCATTGGTGAAAATTTAAATCTTATTTCGGTGTTTTATTAATTATGGCAAAATTTTCTTAATGTTTTGAGTTGTATATTCTAATTGATTATTAAATCCTCTGCTGGCGCTCATTTGTAACGAGTGCCTTGTTGACCCTGCTGGATTAATACTTCACAAATTTACCGGAAGATTGTTGTTTGCCATTTAATATTGTAAGAAAATAAACTCCTGAATTAAGATTTTCCACTTTAATTTGAATTTGATTGTTTGAAGGTACTTGAGTCGATTTACTTATCAATCTTCCGTTTGAATCGTAAATGTTGATTTTTATTTGTGTATTTATTGTTTTTGAAAACTTGATATTTAAAAAGTCATTTGATGGATTGGGATATAATAAAATTGGCGTTTTGTTATTAAAAATTGATTTCATATTTTCAAAATACATTAATACAATATCGCTAAATCCTTTAGTACGAATTGTGTCATTATAAAATATGGTACTATCAGCAAAATAACCTAAACCATAAATAGAACCGGAATTTGTAATTTCAAAATTACTTATAAAAGCATTGTATGGACCGCCAATGCAGCTATAGTCAATATAGTCCATATTAGAATTAAGTTTAATAATAAAGGCAACATGATCTTCGCCGATTTTTATCAGAGTATCATTATCAATGATAGGATTATATTTGGGATAATGGTGAAATAATACATAATAATTGTTGTCAGGTGCTTTCGTAATATCTGGCTTGCAACCATCGGCAGGATTACCCAAAATTTTTGCTTTAACAATGCTCAGATTAGTGTCAAGTTCAGCAATGAATAATGATGTCGAACTGGTATTGAAATTATTTGTATCAATATTAATTTGACCATAGATTGTGTTTATAAACAATACTGTATTATTTATAACTTTTGTTCTAAATTTGTGTGAAGGAGATTTAGCTTCAGCTAAAATGTATTTAACTAAATTACCGTTCTTGTTTATTTTACCAATAAATACACCTTCACCTCCATTGTCAAATACTTTTTGATGATTGTAAAATAATGAATCATCATAAATACATGAGAAGTAGGTGTTCCCATAATCATCATTACTAATAAATCCTATTTCATAATCAATTTTGTTTCGAACCATTTTATTCCATTGATAATTGCCTGCAGAATCATATTTGATTATTATGTAATCTGTAATTTGATAAGTGTATGGGCTTAAATTAAAAGTGTCGCCTTCAATACTAATTCCTTTGCCAATAGTAGATAGTAAATATACGTTTCCCTTATTATCACTTGAAATATCAATTATTCCTAAATTGCTTGATGACCAATTTTCCAATGTGAAAATTTCTTTATGCCAAATGATTTCTCCATTGGAATTAAATTTGACGGTAATAATATTACCATGAGTGTTTGACTCAATAGTATCATTATTTATTGTAATGGTATTCTTAAAATGACCACTTGCATAGATAGAATTATCAGCAGTCGTACTTAGGTGTGGACCCCAATTAAAGCCATTTGTTCTATCGTTTTGGTAAATCCATTTTATATTTCCTGAATTGTCACACTTTGCAATAAAACAACTGGCTGAATCAATAGTATAGTTTTCAATAGTTGTAGATTTTGGAAGATATCCTGAAAAAATAACATCATTGTTATTATCAACTGACAAATCGGTTGAAAAATCAAAGTCTGAAGAACTTATTTGTTTAATCCATTTTAAAGGTATTGCTTGTGAAAACAATAAATTAAATGAAATCAGAAAGACTACAGTAAAAACTATTTGTTTTAAATAATACATCCGACAATAAGCTAAAAATTATTTCAAAAACAAAGATAATAAATTATTAATTGAAATCAAATTCGTTTATTTCTTTATTATTTTTATTGTTTGAACTTTACTATTGCTTTTAAGTTTGCAAAGATAAACGCCACTAGGAAAATCATTGGCTTTAAGTATAAATGATTGTTTTCCACTATTATTTACAACATCATTATAAGTTGCAATATGTCTTCCTTGCAAATTATAAATTTGAATTTGGACATATCCGGGATTGTCTAAATAATATACAAGTGTTGTTTGTTCAGCAAAGGGATTAGGGAAATTTTCAAATAGTTCTTCTTTGTAATTTAAGCTTTTAATACTTACTCCAGAATAATAACCTTCTTCGTAGCAACCCATATCTGGGTTTGTTAGAGTAGGTAAGGGGCGTGGTTTATTATCTAAATCAAATAATGGTGCGCCTGTCAAAGTACCTGCATTAACACAAGGTGAAATACTATCTAGATGAAAATCAGTAGATGATATAAAACCTGGTATTGTATCGATGTTACCTATACCCGAATATCCTCCCCGAATATTACTATATGTTATACTAATTGAATCCTTTTGCATAATTTCATTGTAAATGTTAGGGTTATAAATAATAGAGTTAGTAATTGTAATTTTAGTACTATCAGCTAAATGACTATTAATTCCTGAGCCACCTATTCCGCCACCATCTATTCTGGCATTATTAGTAATTGTAACATTCATCATATTAATTACTTTAAACCCATAGTGAGCCCAATTTAAAACGCATATTCCTCCTCCGGAGCCAAAATTATTAGTTGCTCCAAGTAGGTTTTCAGATATTAAAACATTTGTTAATGAAGCATCTGAGCATCTAAAATAAATACCACCACCATAATAGTATACACCACCTGTATCAATAACATTTTTTGATATATCCACATTTGTTAATATAAGATTACTCACATTACAATATATACCAGTTCCAAAACCCCAACTCTTCGATTTTATGGAATTATTATTTATTTTAGTATTACTTAATATTACATAGCAACTGTCAAGATACAAACCAGTTCCATAACCATAACTATCAGAAATAAGATTGTTGTTCATGAAACTCGAACGTTTAATCAATAAATTTGATTTTCTACTGTATATGCAGCATCCATAACCCCAACTATCAGAATTCAGATAATTTAATGAGAAATCTGTATTATCTACTACTATATTAGAGCTTTCACAATATAAACCACATCCATATCCCCATCGTGCTGAGTCAATTTTGTTTCCTGAAATACTTGAATTGCAAATCTTTAATTTTGAATTATTGCAATGAATACCACTGCCATATGCTCTATGTGGTGAATTAATATGGTTTTTAGTTATATATACATTGATAATTTTAGGACTTGCATAGTTAATGTAAATGCCTGCACCAAAGGAAGCTGAATCTTGCAAGTAGCCATTCATTATTTTAAATCCATGAATAATGGTATTTGAATCTATTATATTAGAACTAATTGAATCAAAATCAAATTTGATTACTGAACCAAGATTACTGCCATTAATGATTGTATTTGATGTATCTCCTAAACTAATCAATTTGATATTTGATGTGCTTGGCCAGATAATATTTTCATAATATGTTCCTGGCATAACATTAACTGTATCTCCGGAAGAACAACTATTAAGTGCGGATTGAATGCTTGAATAGGCTGACGGAACATTTCTAATAGTAGCATTGATAAAACTAATGTTTAATAGAAATAGAACCAATGTGAAAAATGTTTTCATAATTTTATTCGTTTAATAATGTTTAACAATTGCTAATTAAAATATATCTGAATTAGTAATTTTGAGAGCTTACTTTTATCTTTATAGTAAATACACTTTCTGTCTCACCTTTTTACAAAATTTGTTTAAAGATAATACAGATATTTGGATTTTAAAAATATTACGATGTTTTAATTAGAATTATTCTAATTTTTATTAAGTCTATTGGTGTCTTAATTATTTGAAAATAAAGAAAAGCCCATTCAAATTTATTATCATTCAAATGAGCGGGGGGGTGGTTTTTTATTATCGTGACTTGCGGATTTTAGGCTCACGATGAGTATCCTAATTAAGCCTATCACAAAGCAGCCTAATAACATTTAGTTTATAAAACTAAATATTTTTTTTATAAGATAGTATTTTTTTGTAAATTTGTTATTACAACTTTGTATCCTAACTGAATTAATAAAAAATGAAAAAAATAATATTTCTATTAGTGTTTTTTATGTTTGCGAAAGCAAATTTTTCCCAGATAGCTATTGATAAACTTATGACTGAAAAATCACCCAATTGTGTTGACATTGCATACAATTGTAAACGATTAATCGAAGAATATTTTAATAGTAATAAACTTGATTCCGTTGGTATTATTCTAAAGTATTGGGAATCAAGATGCGGCATTAATGAACCTATTATAAGGTGCAAAATTCTTTTAGCCATAAGCTTAAATGAATTTGATGAAAGTATTTACGATTCAACTATTATTAATAATATTATAAGATATGAGAAAAAACTTTTAAATATTGTAACTTCAAGCACATATCGTTACAGTTACAATTATTTTGGTAATAATTCAAGATATGCAATGTTTGATAAATTTACAGAAGAAATTGCAGGTAAGCTATTAAAAAAACAAAAAGAAAATTCAATTGAATATCTTTTTTGTAAGCTTTATTCAGGTATATCAAATTCAATATTTATTGAATTGCAGAAGGATAATAATTATGATAATACAAACTTGAAGAATTATTATATGAATGAAGTAAATAAGTTAATTAACATAGCTGAGTTTCAATGGGCATTATTTGGTGGGATTTGGATTCCTTTTGAAAATCTTGAAATAATTGGAAATCATCCAATAATTGGTTTTGATATTGGAGTCAAACATCGTAAAATGACTTATGATATTTCAATGTATGTAAAATTTTCTGAATCACTAAATGACTATACTTTTTTACTTGATGATTCTTTAATGTCTGATAATTATTTTTCCGGTTCTTATATAGGGATTGAATTGGAGCGAGAAATCCTGAGGATTGGTAATAATGAACTTAGTATTGTTGGCGGTGTTGCCTATGATGGTTTTGAAACTGTGAAAGTAAATACTAATGATATTGAACCGACTAATAATAGAGGAAATACAATAAGCTCATTAAACCTGAGTGCAGGTTTAAGTTACCGATATCATCTTAAATATGAAAAATATATTGGTTTGAAAACCAGATATAACTTTATTGATTATAAAAACTATGGTGGAACCGATTTATCTGGCAATACTGTAATAATTGCATTAACATTTGGTGGATTTACGAATTATAATAAGAGCTATAAACTTAATAATTTACATTACATTAGATGAAAAACTCCTTACTGGCAATCGTTACAAACTAGCGCCAGCAGGGATTGTAATTAGTTAAGATGGACTGTTAACCCTGCCGGGTTTTAAACTTTACAAATGTATAACTTCATCATAAGCAGCAGCGGCAGCTTCCATAGTAGCTTCTGACATTGTAGGATGAGGATGAATACTTTTGATAATGTCATGTCCTCTTAGTTCAGATTTTTTAGCTATAACAATTTCTGCTATCATCTCAGTAACATTGTAACCTACCATGTTGGCACCAATTATTTTGTCATCTTTTGCATTAAAAATCAATTTCACAAAACCTTCATTATGACCTGCTGTAGTAGCTTTTCCTGAAGCAGTAAATGGAAATTTGCCGATTTTTATTTCAATGTCTGCATCTATTGCCGATTGTTCGGAATATCCTACAGAAGCAATTTCAGGTTGAGTGTATGTGCATGCCGGGACATTATTATAATCAATAGGCTCGGGATTTAATCCTGCAATTTTTTCTACACAAATTATTCCTTCGTGAGATGCTACGTGTGCTAATGCCTGACCTTTAACAATATCTCCAATGGCATAAACTCCTTCAACATTAGTTTGGTAATATTTGTCAACTACGATTTTATCTTTTTCGGTTTCTATTCCAAGATTTTCAATACCTATGTTTTCAATGTTGGATTTTATTCCTACTGCCGACAAAACAATATCACATTCAATAATTTCTTCACCTTTTCGGGTTTGTAGTTTTACTTTATTTTTTTCTCCTGATGTGTCAACTTCTTCAACGGTAGAATTTGTTAAAACTTTAATACCTGATTTTTTAAAACTTCTACCGAGTTGTTTCGAAACTTCAACATCTTCAAGCGGCACAATGTTAGGGAATATTTCAACTAATGTTACCTTGGTTCCTATTGAATTATAAAGATAGGCAAATTCAGAACCTATGGCTCCTGAGCCAACAACTAACATGCTTTCGGGTTGTTTCTGCAAACTAAGTGCTTGCCTGTATCCAATTATTTTTTTCCCGTCTATTTTCAAATTAGGCAATTCTCTTGACCTTGCTCCTGTGGCAATTATTATATTATCGGCTTCATAAGTTGTTGTGTTTCCATCAAGACTAACTTCAACTTTGTTGTTTCCTGCAAGTTTTCCAAATCCTTGCAAAAGTTCAATATTGTTTTTTTTGAAAAGATACTGAACACCTTTCGACATTTTTTCGGCAACATTTCTCGACCTTCTAATCATAGCTTCAAAATCAATATTTGCTTCGCCTGCTATAATTCCAAAATCAGAAGCGTGTTTTATGTCATTGAAAACCTGTGCTGTTCGGAGCAATGCTTTTGTAGGAATACATCCCCAGTTCAAGCAAATGCCACCAAGCGTTTCTTTTTCTACAACTGCTACTTTTTTCCCAAGTTGTGCAGCCCTGATAGCGGCAACATATCCACCCGGTCCGCTTCCTAAAATTATTATATCGTATTTCATTATATTTTTTATTTATAAAGATTTTTTTATTTTAAATTTCACTTACTAAAGTGACTGCAAAATTAGAAAAAATTAATTCATTGTAAGCATGCAATGTACTGAAATTAACAATAAAAAAGAGATTTTTAATTCTTATTTAATATTTGTATCAAAATGTGTTTCTTTGAGCAAATTTTGTTATAGCTGTTTCACAAAGAGCCACAAAGAAGACAAGAGTTTCATAAAGAAAAATTATCATTAAATCGGCTAAATATTATTTTGAGGTGCTGTAGAATATAAATTTACATATATTGACTTTTAGTAAAGTTTGTTATAATAAGGTTAATAAGGTTTGTGAGGTGGTCGTCATGTTTTTTTACTAAGGTTTATTTTTACAAAATAAGATTTTGGAATTATGCAGAAATCATATAATGACATATTATCACATTAGAAAAACCTTATCTTTAATCTATTAACCTTAGTAAAAAATATAAACACAGTCTGCAACCTTATTACCTTATTTTTTCTAAGTTTTGTTTATAAAGTTGAATAAATATTTGTAATTTTTCGGAAAACTCATGTTCTTATTACAAATAATTAGCTTTTATTTTATTTCCAGCACATCAAAATAAAATTTCTTATTTTGGCATATTATCATTTATTATAATTGTAGCCAGTCATAGTTTTTTTTATATTCTAAAAATCTTTAGCTATTTTTGTTAACTCTTTTTTTCTAATTGGCTGATTTGTCATAATTTTAATAAATGCCTAAAGTTTTACTAATAGTTAACAGATTTGCGTTGGGAGGACCTTCGTCGAATTCTGCATATCTTGCAAAATATCTTGCACCTGAATACAAAACATTATTGCTTGGTGGTTTAAAAGAAGATTCTGAGGAAAGCATAGATTTTTTTCTAAAAAAATTAGATGTTAATACTATATTAATTCCTGAAATGCAGAGAGCTATTAATTTTAAAAAAGATTTGGTAGCATATAGAAAAATCAAAAAAATAATTAAAGATTTCAAACCGGATATTGTTCACACTCATACTTCAAAAGCAGGATTGTTAGGCAGAATGGCTGCATATAAATTAAAAGTTCCTATAATTATTCACACTTTTCACGGACATCTTTTTCATTCCTATTTCAATAGAACTAAAACTTTCATATTAAAAAGTATTGAAAAATATCTTGCAAAAAAATCATCAAAAATAATTTGCATCAGCCGATTGCAAAAACAGGAACTTACAGAAAAATACAAAATTTGTCATCCTGATAAAGTTGAAATAATTCATCTTGGCATTGATTTGAAAATTTTTCAAGAAGATGTAGAGGCGAAAAGAAAAAAGTTTAGGGAAAAGTATAAAATCGAAGATGATGAAATTGCAATTGGAATTATTGGAAGACTGGTGGCTGTTAAAAATCACACATTGTTTCTTAAAGCCTTGAAATATGTTAGTGATAATTCGGATAAAAGATTTTGTGCTTTTATTATTGGCGATGGAATAGAAAAACAGAAAATCAAAGAAAAAGCCAAAGAACTTAACATTAATTTTGTTGACTATAAATTAGAACAAAAGAATGCAAAACTAATTTTTACTTCATGGCTCACGGAATCCGATATTGTGTTTGCAGGATTGGATATTGTTGCTCAGTCGTCATTGAATGAAGGAACACCTGTGAGTTTGATTGAAGCACAGGCTGCAAATAAACCTATTGTCTCAACAAATGTTGGTGGAGTTGAAGACATTGTTGTTTCAGGTAAAACTGCTTTGCTTTCGGATATTAATAATGAAAAACAATTTTGCGAAAATCTTTTATCCTTAGTTGAAAACGATAAACTAAGAAATGAGTTATCAAAAGAAGGTTGGAATGTAGTTAAAGATAAGTTTTCATACACACGACTTATTTCTGATATAAAAAAATTGTATAAAAACTTACTGAATTTCGAGGAGAATTAATAATTTTACAGAAAAAAAATATGCAAGTATTAAAGACAAAAATTCCCGGTTTATTAGTTATAAAACCTGATGTTTTTGAAGATGAAAGAGGTTACTTTTTCGAAACTTTTAATAAAGAGAAATTTTGTACCGGCAACATTGAAAATGAATTTGTTCAAGATAATGAATCTTTATCCCAAAAAGGTGTGTTGAGAGGTTTGCATTTTCAAAATCCGCCTTATGCACAGGGGAAATTAGTTAGGGTAATCAAAGGAGCTGTTCTTGATGTTGTTGTTGATATTAAAAAAAAATCTTCTACATACAGACAATGGAATTCCATAGTCTTATCTGAAAAAAACAAAACCATGTTTTGGGTACCTCCCGGATTTGCTCATGGATTTCTTACTCTTGAAAACAATACTATTTTCTCATATAAATGCACACAATTTTATAATAAAGAATCCGAAGGAAGCATACTTTGGAACGACCCAATTTTAAATATTGACTGGGAAATTGATAAGCCAATTTTGTCGGAAAAAGATAGAATTGCTCCTGAATTTAAAAATTTTATTAGCCAGTTTGATTAATATTTATCAAAAAGCATAATTTAATTACTTGAAAAACTTATCTCATATGAAAAAAATCATATACATTCTTTTAGCTTTTATGCTGGCTTTTGTATTATTGAAATTGTTTGTTTTTTCTACGGATAAACCCGTTAAAGTTACTGATGATGATTATCGTAAAGCATTCAAGCATAGTTACAAAATTTTTGCACCCGAAATTCCTGATAAATTAGATTTTGCCGGAGAAGATGTTCCTGTTAAAATGTATTTTGTCAGAGAATCGCTTGACAGGGAAATCATTGTTAACACCTATTGGCATTCAAATACAATATTAATGTTCAAACGAGCCTATAGATGGTTTCCTGTCATTGAGCCAATACTTAAAAAAAACAATATTCACGATGATTTCAAATATTTAGCTTTGATTGAAAGTGGTTTTATGAACGTAACATCACCGGCAGGAGCAAAAGGATTTTGGCAATTTATGAAAACAACAGGAAAAAGCTACGGACTTGAAATAAATTCGGAAGTAGATGAGAGATACAATCTTGAAAAAGCTACAGAAGCTGCTTGTAAATATCTTCATCAATCGGATAAAATTTTTAATAATTGGACACTTGTAGCAGCTTCCTACAACATGGGAATGGGAGGACTAAGAAATCGTTTAAAAGAACAAAAAGTTGATAGTTATTTTGACCTCTTTCTAAATGCAGAAACAGCACGCTATATTTATAGAATTTTAGCTGTGAAAACAATTTTTCAAAATCCTACTAACTACGGTTTTTATCTTAGAAAAAAAGACCTTTATCAAGTTGTTCCTTATTCTACAATTACTGTTGATTCTGCAATTTCCAGCTTAGCTGATTTTGCAATTCAACAAGGAATTAATTATAAAATATTGATGGATTTTAATCCTTGGCTTAGAAATAAAATGCTGACAAATAAATATAAAAAAACTTATTACTTTAAAATCCCCGAGAAAGAATTTCTAAATCATGAAAATCAAATCAAAGATTTAAAAGACGATAATTCAATTTATAAGGATACTGTTGAAATTCATCAATTAAAATAAATTGTATTTTAAATGACTTTAATCCACGAAAATAATTCTGCTTCTACTACTAATAATAACGATGAATTTGAAAAATATTTATCTGTTTATGGTGCGCGTGTTCACAATTTAAAAAATATTGATTTAGATATTCCCCGCAATAAACTTGTTGTTATAACCGGATTAAGCGGAAGCGGAAAATCATCTATTGCTTTTGATACTATATATGCCGAAGGTCAGAGAAGATATATGGAAACATTTTCGGCTTATGCCCGACATTTTATAGGGAATCTTGAAAGACCTGATGTTGATAAAATCACAGGTTTAAATCCTGTGGTTTCCATAGAGCAAAAAACTACTAACAAAAATCCACGTTCAACAGTTGGAACTATTACAGAAATTTACGATTTCATAAGATTACTTTATGCAAGAGTTGCTGATGGATATTCTTATGTTACCGGAAAAAAAATGATTCATTTCACCGAAAACCAAATTATTGATTTAATAATTGAAGATTATAATAATAAAAATATTAGTGTTCTTGCTCCCGTAATTAAAGGAAGAAAAGGGCATTACAGAGAGTTGTTCGAGCAAATTAGAAAGCAAGGATTTTTAAAAGTTCGTGTTGATGGAGAGATTCAGGAAATTGCTTTCGGAATGAAATTAGACCGTTATAAAATTCACGATATTGAAATAGTTATAGATAATATAAAAGTAAAACCGGAACTTCGGGAAAGGATTATTAAGTCTGTTCAAATTGCTATGAAGCAAGCAAAAGGTACGGTAATGCTGATTGATAAAGAAAGCGATGAGTCGCGATATTTGAGCAGGTCATTAATGTGTCTTGATTCAGGGATTTCATATAATGAGCCGGAACCAAATACTTTTTCTTTTAATTCTCCTTATGGTGCTTGCCCGAAATGTAATGGGCTGGGAACAATAACAGAAATTGATTTTAAAAAGATTATTCCCGATAAATCGAAAAGTGTTCGAAAGGGAGGATTTGTTCCTTTGGGAGAATATAAAAATTCATGGATATTTAAGCAAATTGAAGTTATCGGAAAAAAATATGGCTTTAATCTGGACTCTCCCATCAAAGGTATTTCTGATAAAGCTATTGATATAATTTTATATGGCTCTAACGAAATTCTGAATATACAAAACGAATTTTTGGGAGTTACTTCAACCTATCCATTAAATTTTGAAGGCATTGTTAATTTTATTACAAACAGCTTTGAAGAATCAAGTTCAAACGGTGTGAAAAGATGGGCAAGAAGTTTTATGAACAGAATTGATTGTCCCGAATGTGGTGGAACCCGATTAAAAAAAGAATCTTTGTATTTTAAGATTGCAGAGAAAACCATTGCTGAACTTGCAAATATGGACATGATAAAACTTTATGAATGGATGTCTCAACTTGAATCACAGCTTAGCGATAGAAAGCAAAAAATTGCTCATGAAATAATAAGGGAAATAAAAACACGTATCAGATTTTTGTTAGATGTTGGCATAGATTATTTAACAATAAACAGACCGGCAAAAAGTTTGTCAGGTGGCGAAGCTCAAAGAATTCGACTTGCAACACAAATAGGTTCTCAGTTGATGGGAGTTTTATATATCCTTGATGAACCCAGCATAGGATTGCACCAGAGAGATAATATTCAATTGATAAATGCATTAAAAGATTTGCGGGATATTGGAAATTCTGTTATTGTTGTTGAGCATGACGAAGGAATAATCCGAGCTGCCGACCATGTTATTGATTTTGGTCCCGGTGCCGGAAGACTCGGCGGACATGTTGTTGCTCAGGGAACTCCTAAGCAAATGATGAAAGGCGATTCAATTACTTGCAAATATTTGAATGGGAAGAAAAAAATTAATGTTCCTGAAAACAGAAGAAACGGAAACAGCTCTTTTTTAACATTAACAGGAGCAAAAGGTCATAATCTTAAAAATGTTACTTTAAACTTACCATTAGGGAAATTTGTTTGTGTTACAGGCGTTTCAGGAAGTGGAAAATCATCTTTAATTAACGAAACTTTATACCCGATTTTAAGTCAGTATTTTTATAGATCCAATAAAAATCCTCTGCCTTACAAATCAATTGATGGTTTGAATAATATTGATAAAGTTATTGAAATTAATCAATCGCCGATAGGAAGAACACCAAGGTCGAATCCTGCTACTTATACAGGAGTTTTTGGTGAAATAAGAAAATTGTATGTCCAACTTCCCGAATCAAAAATCAGGGGATATAAACCCGGAAGATTTTCTTTTAATATTAAAGGTGGACGTTGTGAAAGTTGCCACGGGGGAGGACGTAGGCTTATTGAAATGAATTTTTTACCCGATGTTTATGTTTTGTGTGAAACGTGCAATGGCAAGCGATATAACAGAGAAACACTCGAAGTTCGTTATAAAGGAAAATCAATTAATGATGTCCTGAACATGACGATAAATCAGGCTGTTGAATTTTTTGAAAACATTCCTTCAATATTAAAAAAAATCAAAACCTTACAGGAAGTTGGTCTTGGATATATTACTCTCGGACAATCATCAACAACTCTTTCGGGTGGCGAAGCTCAAAGAGTGAAATTAGCTTCCGAATTGTCAAAAAGAGATACTGGAAAAACATTATATATTTTGGATGAACCTACAACCGGTCTGCATTTTGAAGATGTAAGAGTATTGTTGGAAGTTCTAAACCGATTGATTAACAGGGGAAATACTGTGTTAATTATCGAACATAATCTCGAAGTAATAAAAACAGCAGACTATATTATTGACTTAGGTCCCGAAGGTGGAACAAGGGGAGGGAACATTATTTGTGAAGGAACTCCCGAAACAATTGCCAAAGATAAAAAGAGTTATACAGCTCAGTTTTTAAGAGAAAGTCTTGCCTGAAAAAAATTGTTTATACCTGATGTTTATTGAATAATCTAAATTTAGTTATTGAACTTCAGTATTATAACGGTTATGTAAAAAGATAGAATTTTTTGTATAAAAAAAATAGTATATGTAATATTTTACTATATTTGCTAAATATTAAAATAAATAAAGACTTTTTTATTACAAAAACTAAATATAATGAAAATTTTAAAATCAAAGATTATTTTAATTTTTGCTGTTTTATTCTGCTTTTTTATTAATAAATCTTACACTCAAGAAAATGTTGAATTAATTAATTCTGGAGATTTAATAGATCAAGGAGTAAAGTTACACGATGAAGAAGAATATGAAGAAGCAATAAAAATCTATGAGAAAATTTCGAGAAATGACACTAACTATTCTTTAGGTCTTGCAGAATTGTCTCTTTCTTTATTAGCTAACAAAGATTATGAAAAAACAAAAGAAGTATGCCGAGAAGGAATAAAGCTTGAATCTGATGAAGGGCACATGTTTTATATGCATTATGCTACTGCTCTTGATGATTCTGATGATCCGGATTCTGCAATTATAGTTTATAAGCAAGGCTTGAAAAAATATCCAAATCACCAGTTGATGAATTTTAATTTAGGTATAACCTATTATAGAGTAGAAAAATATCAGGAAGCAATTGATGTGTTAAAAAAATCTATTTTGTTAAACCCATATCATTCGAGTAGCCATATGGCGTTAGGAAAAATTTGTGCTGAACTGGGATATGTTACTCAAGCTATGCTTAGTCTGAATATGTTTTTGATACTTGAACCTGGTACACAGCGTTCGGTAGATTATTTACAATATATGGATAAATGGCTTGGTTCTGATATGAATAAAGATTCTGATAAAGATGTTATACTCACTGAAAAAGGAGATGATTTTTCTGAGATTGATGTTTTGATAAGAAATAGAGTAGCTTTAAATTCCAAATATAAAGCAAAATCTAAATTGACATATCCTGTTGTTATGCAAACACAAGTTCTTTTTGAAAAGCTTAAATATAGAAAAAATGATGGTGGATTTTGGATGGAAAATTATGTTCCTGTTTTTAAAGATATTTATAGAGATGGGGATTTTGCTCCTTATATTTACTACATTCTTTCGAATCTCAATTCTGATAAAGTTCAAAAACTGGTAAAAAAGAGTAAAAAGAAAATTGATAATTTAACAGAAATATTAAATCAAAAAATTATTAAAATTAGAGCCTCACGTGTTATTCAATGGGATGGAAAGAAAAGAGATATGAAACATTGGTTTTATAAATCAAACAAAATACAAGCCATTGGAGAATATGATGTTGATAATGAAATTAATAAAGGATATTGGGAATATTATTATTATACAGGCATCATATCTTCTAAAGGAAATTATAATTCTAAAGGTGAAAAAATTGGGATGTGGGAATATTATTTTAATAATGGAAAGATTAAAGAAAAATTATATTATAAGGAAGGAAAAATCGATGGATATGATACACACTATTATAATAATGGGAAAATATTATCAACATATTCTTATAAGGATAGTAAAGCTAACGATACTGCAAAATACTATTCAAATGTAGGTGCTTTAACATCATCTGAATTATTTGAAAATGACGTTCTTTCAGGAGAAGGGAAGCGATATTTTAATAATGGGAAAGTTCATTATTCATATACTAATAAAAATGGAAAACTTGATGAAAAACTGTATGAATATGATGCAAAAGGTCAACTGATTTATGAATGTGATTATGATGAAGGAAAGCGAAATGGTATTTACAAAACCTATTATTCTAAGGGCAAAGTAAAATATGAAATGAATTACAAGAATGGTGAATATGATGGAGATGCTAAGAATTACTATTATACAGGTCAAATTGAGATTGAAGGTCAATATAAAGAAGGAAAATCTGTCGGAAAATTTAAAAAGTATTATATTGATGGAACATTAAAAGAAGAGTATGAATATGATGAAAAAGGAAAATTTCAAGGCGATTACAAAGGTTATGACAGAGATGGGAAATTGCACTACGTTTTTGTTTATGAGAAAGATAAAATGGTTAATTGTAAGTATTTTAACAAAGAAGGAGAAATTGTTAAACAAGGAAACAAAAAAGGGAATAAGTTAATAGTAGATGGAATTTACCCTGATGGAACAAAAAAAGTTAAAGGTATATTTGTTAATGGTGAAAAAGATGGTGAATGGACATACTATAATAATTATGGAGGAATAAAAGATGTAAGCTTATATAAAGATGGTAAGTTGAAAGGGATTAGTAAGGAATATTTTAATAATGGGAATCTTAGTTCAGAACTTAATTACACAAAAGGTGAAGGAGATGGCTATTTTAAATCTTATTATTCTAATGGACAACTATATGCTGAAGGTTGGTATGTAAAAGATGAAATGCAGGGTGATTGGCTGTATTATTTTGCTAATGGAAAAATGAAGGAACATGAATATTATCTAAATGGAGAATTGGAGGGAACTTCTGCATATTACAATACTTCCGGATTGTTGAAACTTGAAGAAGTTTATAATGATGGAAAATGTCTTAGAAATTATATATACGATTCTCTTAACAATGCCTATCAATCTTTTGAATTCGATAAAAAATCACAAATTATAGAGTATAAGGATATTGCTGGTAACAAAGCTAAAGATATAAGTTTTGCATATAATGTTATTGAAGGTCCATGCAAAACTTATAATTATAATGGAAAACTTATGACTAAAAGTCAATATATTAATGGAGAAATTGATGGAGAATACTTAAAATATAATAAGGATGGTAAAATAATTTCAAAAAAGAATTACCAATTAGGCGAATTAAATGGAAAAGTATATGAATACTTTGAAAATGGGAAAATGAAATATGATAGAGAGTATGTTAATGATAAGGCTGTTGGTACATGGATTTGGTATTTTGATAATGGAAAAATTAGCCTAAAAAAACAGATTGTTGACGAATTAACACATGGGAATGTTGAATTTTATTGCAAAGTAGGTTTACTTGAATTAATTAAGATTTATGAATATGGGGAAGTAATAGGATATACTTATAAAGGTAAAAATGGAAAACTTGTTGACATTATATATTTAGATAACGGAAACGGGGAAATAATTGCATATTATTCAAATGGGGAAAAATCATATGAAGCTACATATAAGGATGGTTATATGAGCGGACCATTAAAATACTATTATCCAAATGGAAAGCTTAAGTCAGAACGTAATATGGTTTATGGAAATTATGAAGGAAAATATAAACAATATTACAATTCTGGCAAACTAAAGGATGAAGGAAACTATATATATGATGAGTTGGATGGATTATGTAAATATTATTATAGTAATGGGAAAATAAAAAAAGAACTTACTTATGTTTTTGGTGTCCTCCATGGAAATTGTAAGTATTATAATAAATATGAAAAACTTACTCATCAAAGAATCTTTTATAATGGACAAATGTTAAGCGAACAGGCTTATTAGAATTTACAAATTTAAGATTATACAAATGATAAAGTATTCAATTAGCCTGGTAATTGTGTTAATGCTACCAGTTATTCTTATATCTCAACCTTCAGTTGATATTAAACATTATTCTGAAAAATACAAAGGCAAAAAAGCTGTTTGTATAAAAAAGTCAGAAGATGCAGTAATCGAGATAAAAAAACAAAAGCTTGTAATTTCAATCGATGTTTATAATGAGGTTTTATTGCTAACAAAAAATGTTACTCAATTTAGCGAAAAATATATTGATTTTTCGGATATGCGTATTATCTCACAACTTAATGCAAAAACTTTATTGCCTGTAAAAGATAAATATAAAGCTATAAAAGTTGAAAATGTAGTAATTCAGAGTGAAGAATCTGATTATTTTTACGATGATTCAAAAATTATGCGATTTTCATTTCCTGCTTTGGAGAAGGGAGCTAAAATAGTAACTTCATATAAAGAAACCATTATAGAACCTAGATTATATGGTAGCTTTTTCTTTTCAAAATATATTCCTGTTGAAGAATCGAAATACTCAATTACAGTTCCTGAAAATGTTATAATAAGTTATAAATTATTTAATACAGATTCTTTGAACATAGATTTTATTAATGAAAAAATAGGAAAAAAAAACAAATATACATGGATAGTTAAAATAATTGATGAAATAGATATTGAAGATAATTCGCCAGGAATAAGACATATAGTTCCTCACTTAATAATAACAATCGAGCAATACGAAATTAAAGGAGAAATAGTAAAAATTAATTCCAAGCCCGAAGATTTAGTTCAATGGAATTATACACTTAGAGAAGAATCTAAAACTGATGATAATGAAAAACTTAATTTTTTTGTTGACTCATTAGTTTATGGTTTAGAAACAGAACTTGAAAAAGTAAAAGCCATTTTTGTATGGACTCAATCAAACATTAAATATATTGCTTTTGAAGATGGTATAAATGGCTATAAACCAAGATCTGCAAATAGTGTTTTTGAGAAAAGATATGGCGACTGTAAAGATATGGCTAATCTTATTTACGAAATGTCGAAAATAGCAAAGGTAAATAACTGCAATTGTGCATTAATAGGAACAAGAAATATTCCATATAAATTTATTGATGTTTGTTCACCCTTAACATATAATCACATGATAGCTGTTTATGAAAATAAAGATGATGTTTATATACTTGATGCAACTAGAAGATATTCTCCTTTTGGACAATCTGGCTATCAATTTCAGGATAAAGAAGCACTTGTTCTATTGGATGAAAAAAAATTTAGAATTATTAAGATTCCAATATTAAACTATGACTATAATCAAAAAAATGACAGCATAGTTTTTTCAATTGAAAATAAAAAAATTATTGGAAGTGGACAAACAAACCTTAAAGGTTATTATAGTTATAGTTTTAGATCTATTTATAATGATGTGAGTGAGAAAAAATTGAAAAAATATATGAGATATTATCTTAACAAAGGAAATGATAAATTAAAAATTGATACTTTTAACGTAGTAGGAATAAAAGATTTAGAAAGCAATATTTTAATTAATTATACATTTAATCTTGATGATTATGTAAGGTCATTCGAAGATGAAGTTTTTATCAATCTTAACATTGCTAAACTATATTCAGGAAATATTATTGACATTGCAAAAAGAAAAAATCCCTATGAAAATTCTTATAAAATATCTCGTAGAAATTATGTCAAGTTTATAGTTCCTAAAGGTTATGAAATTGAGTATGTGCCAGAGAATGATTCTTTTAGTGATGAAGATTTTGGATTTACATTAACATATGAAAAAATCGAAAATGAAATCATTCTAAAAACATATATTTATTTAAAAAAACTCATTACATATAAGGATAAGTTTGAAGTTTATAATGCAATGATTAGAGCCCTAACGAAAAAATATAATGAAACAATAATCCTAAAAAAAACATCAAATGATTAAATCAAAATTATTATTATCTATTATTTTTTTGTGGTTTTTATCTTTCAGTGTTAAATCACAAGAATTAAATTACAAAAACTACAACTGGGAATCAAATCCCAAATATCACTCGGATATTAAATCTGATACAAGTGAAAGCATTATTATCATTAAGCAAAAACTGATTAATGAATTTGATTATGGTGGTAAGGAAAATAAAGATTTTTATAATTTCACAATATTTCATAATATCTCAAGAATTAATACTGATGATGCTATAGACAGGAATAATAAAATTTATGTTTCTATGAGAGATGTTGTTGAATTAATGGAGTTTAAAGCAAGAGTAATAAATAAAAGCGGAACTATTATCGAAATTGATGAAGATGATATTAAAGATGTTGAAGATGAAGAAACTTCAGGGCGTTATAAATTGGTAGCTCTTGAAGGAGTTGAACTGGAGTGCGAAATTGAGTATTTTTATATCAAAAAAAAGTATGGAAGTTATCAAGGTAATATTTTATACTTTCAATCAGGTATAACAAAACTAAATGTAGATTTTGAGCTTATTACTCCCCAAAATTTAATTTTTACTACTAAAAGTTATAATGGCTTTCCTGAGCTTAAAGAAGATACTAATACATATAAACCTTTTAATTGTTTTAAGGCACACATGGATAGTATTCCAAAACTTGAAGATGAGAAGTATTCTGCTTATGATGCTAATTTAATGTATGTTGATTATAAGCTCGATAGAAATTTATGTACAGGTAAAAGAAGTATTGTTTCATACGAAATAGCAGCACAGGATTCATATAATTCTATTTATCAAGAAATTCCTTCGAAAAGCCTGAAAATATTAAAAAAAGAAGTAAAAAAATTAGAATTAGACGATTTGGAAACTGAGCAAAAAATTAGAAAATTAGAAAGTTATATTAAAAATAATTATGCAATTGTTGACAGAACTGATATTAATGAATTATATTTTGTTGAGTACATATTAAAAAACAAATATTGTAGTAAAAGAGGTATGATTAGGCTATTTTCTGCCTTTTTAAATGAAATTGTTGATGATGTTGAAATGGTAATAACCACAGATAGATTCTATAATAAATTCGACTCAGAATTTGAGTCTCATAGTTCTCTTAACAAATATTTGTTTTTTTTCCCGGAGATAGATATGTATCTTGATCCAACAGGAGCTTACAACAGATTGGGATTTGTCCCATCAGAATATACAGCAACAAATGGTTTGTTTATTAAACCTGTTAGTCTTGGAGATATTACTACTGCAATTGGAAAAATAAAGTATATTCCACCAACATCTTATGATATGACAAGAAATGACTTGGATTTAAAAGTGAAATTTAATAATGATCTTTCAAAAATTGATGTTCATGTTAAAACAAGTCTTACAGGATATAATGCATATGGAATTCAACCATATTATTCATTAATATCGGATGAAGATAAAGTAGAACTTGCTGAGAATATTCTAAAGTTTACTTCTGAAGATGTTAAAATCAAAAATATTGTTGTTGAAAATACCGATGAAGAATCAATTCTTACTAAACCATTTATTATCGAAGGAGATGTTTCAACTTCTGAGTTAATTGAAATTGCAGGTAATAAAATAATGGTTAAAATAGGTCTTATTATTGGTAAACAGGACGAACTATTTCATGATGATGAGAGAAAACTTGAAATAGAAAATTCTTATAATAGAATTTATAATAGATATATTGAGTTTGAAATTCCTAAAAACTATAAAGTTTTAAATCCTGAAGATTTAAATATAGATATATTTTATGAAAAAGATGGCGAGAGGACAATGACTTTTACATCAACATACAAAATTGAAGGTAATATCATTAAAAATGAAGTTGTTGAATATTATAAAAATATTATTTATCCAATTGAACTTTATGAAAATTACAGGAAAGTAATAAATGCTGCTGCTGATTTTAATAATATTATTTTAATACTTGAGAAGGAAAAATAATAAAAGATAAGTATTAGCTTTTTAAATTTATTCCTGCTTTGTTTTTAATATTTCTTTTGCCTTTTCCATTTTTCCCAATTTTTGGTAAGCGTAAGCTAAATAATTTTTTATTCTTTCATCATCAGGAGAAAGTTCAATAGCTCTAATGAAATATGTTTCTGCTTTTTTGAAATCATTTTTTAGATAATAGGCAGTACCAAGAAATTTGTATGGAGCAGCTTCTTGCGGATTTATTTCTAAAGCATTTTTCATAAAAAAGATTGCCGAATCAAGGTCGTTTTTTTTCTCCCCAAAGACTTGTCCGAGAGAATAATTAATGTCATATCTTTTAGGATTTATACTATAAAGTTTTTGATAAATATTGATTCTATAATCAATATCTTCTACGCTGTTAAGTATTCTGTTTGCATTAGTGAAAACTTGTTCTTCCTTAGGAGAAATTTCTAAAATTCTCAGGTAATAATAAAAAGTTGAATCGAGATTTTTGTTATAATCGTAGTAAACATTCCCGAGATAGAAAAGTGCGTCCATATATTTCGGGTGAATTTCAATAGCTTTTCTTAGGTGGTTTATTGATTTTTCGAAATACAGTTTTTTGTCTGCCTGATTCATTGTTTTGTTGGCTTTGTAAGCAAAATGCTGTCCAGCAATATTATTGCTTTTAGCACTATTTTTAGATGTTTTTACATCGGTAGTATAGAGAGTGAAATCATCTTTCCAAACTTTGTTACGCGAAATAGTTTTATAAGAAAAAAGGATAATAACAATTGCCATAAAACTAACAAGAACAATTTTATAAGTTTCATAATTCTTGAATATTTTGGGAAGTTTTTCATTTAGAAGATATGCTATTATAAAACAAAATCCGAATGAAGCGACATAAACAAAACGCTCTGCCATAAAAGCCCCAATTGAAATAACCAGATTTGAGACTATTGATAAAGAGATTAAGAAAAACAAAATTCCATAGCTTATTATATTTTTCTTTTTAAAAGTTAGAATTGCATAAATTCCTATAGAAAGATAAATAATTAAGGGAATAATTGCTCTTAAATTAGTCGGATTAATAAGCGGAATATGGTAAGGATAATAATCCCATGTTAAAGGATTTGGAAAAAACAATAGTTTCAAATATAATCCGAGTGTGTAAAATATTGTAGCATATTTTTCAAAAAAACTTGCTTCAAGAAAAGGATTGTCCATCAGTTCACTTGGACTTTCATGTGAAATTCCTCCAACAACTAATTGCCTGATAATAATAAAAAATATTGTTGCTAAAGCAATGGGAATAAAAATTGCGAGATTATTTTTCAATGATTTTTTTCTGAAAAAATAAATCGTTAACGGAATGATGACAACAAATGTAATTGCGTTTTCTTTAGACAAAAGAGCCAGAAAAAAGCAAATAAAACTCCAAATTAAGTATTTGTTTTTTTTATTGCCAACATATTTTAATAAAAACCAAAGTGTAAGCAGAGAACCGAGCATTGATAAAATTTCGTCCCGACCTTTAATATTGGCAACAACTTCGGTATGAATTGGATGAAGAATAAATAGAAGACAGGTGAGAAATGCTATTGAAAAATACCATTTTTTTGATTTAAAATTAATCAGGATTTTTGATAGCAGAACAAAAATTAATATGCCTGTAAAAGCAAATAGCAGAACGTTAATAAAATGACTGATGTGTGGATTTTCACCAAAAAACTCATATTCACAGGCAAAAGTGATCAGCGATAGCGGACGATATCTTCCACCGCTAAGCGAAATATCCATATCGCCATAAAATCCTGCAAAATAGTTTTTGCTTAAAATATTGCCAATTCCCTGAAATCCACTTTTTGTATATTGATTTCCTGTAACAGAATAAATATCATCAAGAGCATAATCATTGGGAATTGTATTTCCGTAAAGAATAAATGTTAGAAGAATTATAATGCCGAAAATCAAATTATTGTTTGATTTTTCTATGATTTGTGTTTTATGTTTTTTGTTTTTATTTCTTTTCGACATATCATGATTTAGTTTTGCAACCAAATTTTAAAATTGACATTTTGAATTTTTTGTTATTTTCTTCAGATAAGTTTCGTTGCTTTATTTTTTAAATTCCTTTTTTTATATATCGACATTAATTATTTCAAATAAAGAGACATCATTCCGTGGTTAAATATTTTATAGTATTCATGCCATTTTTTTTCAGGAGCTTCAAAAGTAACCGTTACAAGGTTATCCTCATAAGCAAGAATTATTTTATACATATGAATAATATGAGAACTTTCGGTGGGTTGAAATTTTATTTCCCGGATATTTCCAACATAATTTCCGCTGTTAAAATGTCCTGTTTTGATCTCTTCGACTTTGAAATGCTTTTTTTCAGATTCTATTACAGCAGCACCCCAAACATTAATAATATCCTCATCGCTTCTTACGTGTTTATAAGACTTTGACATCCGGCGGATTTTTATTATCGTTGCTCCAACAGTAAAATTATCAGTTTCTTTGATGAGATATTCAAGAGATATAAACATTTGAACTGTTTTGCCATCGTCAGTAGTTTTTAAATTCCACTTTTTTGGCATTTCAATAATTATCTTCCTTTTCTCATCTTTGAATTTTACAAAATTTTGAGAATGAACACCATTAATGAAAAATATTATTGCAAAAAAAACTAAAACCGTTATTAAAAGCCGGTATTTCATACATTTATAATTTTATGTTTTAGAATTATCTTTTCTTAGATAATCAACATAATTTTATTGTTCAATTGAATTTCTTATTGCAAGTATAAGTATATTTTTTTTAAAAGAAAAAATTATTGAATAGATTTTATCATTTATTTTTGAGTAATGCACAAATAAATTTCTGAATAACAGAATTTTAACATAATTACTTATATAAATGTTTATAACTAATTTTTTTGGAAAGCTATAAATTAATAAATTTGGTTTGCTTTAATTCGAGTAATTAATAAGTATAAATATATAAAGAAATGGGTGGATTTTTTGGTGTAGTTTCAAAAGAAAATTGTGTTAATGATTTATTCTATGGTACAGACTATCATTCACATTTAGGGACAAAAAGGGGTGGAATGGCAGTTGTTAATTCTGAAGGTTTTTCAAGAGCAATTCATAATATCGAAAATGCTTATTTTAGAAATAAATTTGAACAGGACTTACCTAAGTTCAATGGAAAAAACGGAATTGGAGTTATTAGCGATTATGAGCCTCAACCTCTAATAATAAACTCCCATTTAGGGAAATTCGGAATTGTTACTATAGGGAAAATTGTTAATGTTGATGAGCTTAAAGATCGAGCTTTTAAAAACAATCTTCATTTCTCAGAAATAAATGGAAGTGATATAAATCCAACGGAATTGGTTGCTATGCTAATTGCTGAAGAACCAACTTTTGAAGATGGAATTCAAAATGTTTACAATAGAATTAAAGGTTCTTGCTCTATTCTTATATTAACTGAAAAAGGAATTTATGCAGCTCGTGATAAACTTGGAAGAACGCCTGTTATTATTGCAAAACGTCATAATGCTTTTGCAGCAGCTTCCGAAAGTAGTTCTTTTCCTAATCTTGATTTTGAATATTATAAAGATTTAGGTCCTGGTGAAATTGTTTTACTTACTGCCGAAGGCTGTCAGCAACTGAAAAAGCCCGGAGATAAAATGCAGATTTGTGCTTTCCTTTGGGTTTATTATGGTTATCCAAGTTCTACTTATGAAGGTATTAATGTTGAAAAATCTCGTTATCGTTGTGGAGCAGCATTAGCAAAAAACGATGATATTGATATAGATTTTGTTTCGGGAATACCGGATTCGGGAATAGGACATGCTATTGGATATTCCAATCAGAAAAAAATTCCATATATGCGCCCCTATGTAAAATATACTCCAACATGGCCCAGAAGTTTTATGCCGCAAAGTCAGGAATTAAGAAGCCTTGTTGCTAAAATGAAACTTATTCCCAACAAAGATATTATTAAGGATAAAAAAATAGTTTTTTGTGAAGACTCCATTGTTAGAGGTACTCAATTGCAGGATACAGTTCAAATATTATATGATTATGGAGCCAAAGAAATTCACATGAGACCATCATGCCCTACTTTGATTCATTCATGCGATTTTTTGAATTTTTCAAGGTCGCGTTCAATACTTGACCTTGCAGGGCGTAAGGCAATTAAAGAAATTGAAGGAAAGGATGATGTTAATTTGAAAGAGTATGCTAATCCCGATTCTGAAAAATACAAGGAAATGGTAGAAAAAATAAGGATAAGATTAAAATTAACGTCTCTTAAATTTCAGAGAATGGATGACCTTGTTAAAGCCATAGGATTACCTAAAGAAAAACTTTGTACTCACTGCTGGGATAAATCGAGCTATTTTTAAAGATTTCTTATTTAAGGGAAAATATCAAAACTAAGTTTTTTGTTTTTTCTTTTTAGCAGCCGGAAAAAGAACATTGTTAAGAATTAGTCTGTAGCCTGGTGAATTAGGAAAAAGGTCAAGTTTGGTAGGAGGGTCGCCAACAAAATGACGATAATCTTCAGGATCGTGTCCACCATAAAATGTCCATGTTCCTTTTCCGTATTCTCCATGAATATATCGTGCTTCATTTGCAGCTTTATTTTCACCCATAATCAAAACACTGGATTTTATATATTTTTTATTAAAAGCAGTGGATTGTCCCATAAAAGCCTTGATAACATTTGTATGATTCTGACAAAGCATTGTCGGAACCGGATCCCACTTTGCCGAGAAATCAAATAATGTAAAAAAATCATTATTTTCCTGAAGCTTTTGGCTACGAGTTTCGGTTGCATCTATTGATGAAATTTCGTATTTATAAGGATGTTTCACTAATGTGAAGTTAGTAAAAGCAAAACATTTGTTATAATCAAGTTTTGATTGAGCGTTAGGGTCCATAAGGTCTCCGTCGAACATTACATCGCAAATGTCAACACCTTCGGCAGCAAGAGCAACATCATAGCTGTCGCAAGCAGAACACATAGCAAAAAGATAACCACCACCGGCAACAAAATCCCTGATTTTTTTTGCAACAGCAAGTTTTAATTGCGAAACTTTATTATAGCCAAGTTTTCTAGCTATATCCTTGCTCAATTTTTCTTGTTCTTTATACCAATGCTGGTTTCTATAAGAAGCCCAAAATTTTCCGTATTGCCCTGTAAAATCTTCATGATGCAGATGCAACCAATCATAAAGTGGAAGTACTCCCTGAAGAACTTCCTCATCAAAAACTTTGTCAAATGGTATTTCAGCGTAAGTTAGGGCAAGAGTAACAGCATCGTCCCAAGGTTGATTGTTGGGAGGAACATAAACAACAATTTTAGGAGCTTTATGTAATTTTACAGCATCCATATTTGTTTCGGGTTCTGCAATTTCCTGAAGAATTGCAGTTGATTGAACGTTAGCAATTATTTCATAGGAAACGCCTCTTATTCTACATTCTTTTTCGGAAAGTTTATGATATTTGAACATGAAACTTCCTCCGCGATAGTTTAACAACCAATCAATCTCAACTTTTTGCTCTAACATCCAATAAGCTATTCCGTAAGCTTTTATATGATTCTTCTGGGAATTATCCATAGGAATTAGCAAATATGATGCTTGCAGGGAATATGTGATAATGATGAAAAGAATTATTATTGAATATCGTTTCATGAGAAATTTTTATTATTAATATTGAAGATAACGTTAATTGTTACATTTCATTATTTCAAACATTTTAATTAAATTAAAATGGAGTATCAGAGTCATTTGCATCATTCATTTTAGATGGAACGGTGTATGATTGTGGTTGATATGAGTCATCTCCATCAAAAGAAGAAGGCGAGTCAAAATCGGATGATTCAAGGTCTGTAAATTTTGCAAACCTGTCAATAAAACGTAATTTAATATTAGCAAGAGAACCATTACGATTTTTGGAAATTATTAGCTCGGCTTTTCCTTTTGTAGGATTGCCTTGTTCATCTTCTTCAATTTTATAATATTCAGGTCGGTAAATAAAAATTACCATGTCAGCATCTTGTTCAATAGCACCGGATTCACGTAAGTCGGACAGAATTGGCCTTTTGGAGCCTCCTCTTGTTTCAACAGAACGATTCAATTGAGAAAGACAAATTATTGGCACACTAAGTTCTTTTGCTAAAGCTTTTAATGAACGTGATATAACACTGATTTCTTGCTCACGGTTTGATCTACCATCACTACTTCCAGCCATAAGTTGCAAATAATCTATAATAATCAGGTCAACTCCTTCGGATTTTTGCATAATTCTACGGCATTTCGCCCTGAGCTCAAAGATTGTTAAAGCTGGTGTATCATCAATAATTAATTTAGCGTCAGTTAATTTACTAAGCTTTGTATTTAATTGTTCCCACTCATAATCTTCAAGTTTGCCTTTTCTGAGTTTGTCGGATGAAAGTTCTGTTTCGCTTGCAATTAATCTTGTAACAAGTTGTAATGACGACATTTCTAAAGAAAAAACCGCAGCAGTTTTTTGAAAATCAACGACAATATTTCTTACCATTGAAAGCATTAATGCAGTTTTCCCCATTCCCGGACGAGCAGCTATAATTATTAAATCGGATTTTTGCCAACCGGATGTTATCCTGTCTAAGTCTGTAAAACCGGAACCAATTCCACTGTAGCTTCCTTCATGTTTTCCTGCTTCTTCAATTTGTTTTATTGCAGAACCTAAAAGTTGGTTTATTTCTTCGGAACCTCTTCTTAGGTTTCGTTCACTAATATCAAAAAGATTTTGTTCGGCTTTGTCAAGCAAGTCAAAAACATCGGTTGTATCTTCAAAAGCTTCTTTAATTATTTCGGTTGAAACTTTTATTAATTCACGTTGAATGAATTTTTGCAATAATATTCTTGCATGAAATTCAATATTTGCTGCTGAAGCAACCCTGTTTGTAAGTTGAGTTATATAATAAGCTCCTCCAACTAACTCTAATTCTCCTGAATTTTGTAGTTCGTTAGTTACTGTTAAAATATCAACAGGCTCTGATTTTGCAAAAAGTCGTTGTATTGCATTAAATATTTTCTGATGTGTTTCTTTATAGAATGTTTCAGGTTTTAGGATATCTACAACGGCAGTTAAGGCATCTTTTTCAAGCATTAATGCTCCCAGCACTGTTTCTTCCAATTCAATTGCTTGAGGTGGAATTTTCCCATGCTCAGTAAATACAGGTAGTGTAGAAGGTTTTTTTACTCTTTTCCTAGTACTTTCTTTTGTGTCTTTTTCTTTTTCATTCATATTTCAAAAATACTACATAAAAAAAATTTATTATTAGATTTTGGTATATTTTTTTATTAACAATTCATATTCAAAAAAAATCTAATATGGAAAGATAAGTTTTTTGAATGAAGGCAATTTTTCAATACGACAAGCTTTGTTCGGAATTATTGTATTCATTAGCCCGTTTGAAATTTTTGTTGGTTTTAAATCTACGAATTTATCCCAATTAGATTCATCAGCAAATCCTGTAATAACAAGTTTTGGATAATGCAAAACAGAATACATTATTTGTTTATTATCGCTTGCTTTAAAAAATTCGTTCCAATACCAGTCTTCAGAATAATTTGCATATTTATAATTTAAAGATGCATGTTTTTCGTAAATTGCCTTAATAAATTCTTTTTGAGAATTATCAAGTATTAGATTAATAAAATTTCTTCCTTTTTTGTATTTATCAAGGTTTTTCATAAAAGTGAAAAGAAATTTTATGCCCTTTGAATTACCAATTTTTTTTTCATTTCTTTTGCTCCATTGGCTATATATATTTTTTGATGGAATCAAGGCAGGTAAACGGAGATATTGTGATAAATCTAATAGCTTATCCTTATGATACAAATAATTATTTTTAATATCCCATTCGTAAGAGTTTAATACAAAATCTCTTTTATCGGGTTTAAAAAAAGGAGTTTTACATTCTTCAAAAGAAATTTGAATTTGGTTCTTAACACAAAAAAGTTTGAATAAACCTTCAGAAATTTTTCCTTTAGCAATATTAATAATTCGTTGTTCTAAAGCATCTTTATCCATTCTGTTATAAGTGAAAGGAATAGAAATAATTGCATATTTTAATGAACTCTCAATAATTTTTTCATATTGAGAAATTTCAATATCATCAAATATTATTATTTCGTCGGAAGTCATTCAGAACAAAAATAAAAATTATTTAATTTATTACATTACTTTTCCTTGGTCAGCTACAGAATCAATTGCTTTTTTTACATCTTCGGGATCTCCAAGGTAGTAACTATCTATGGGTTTAAGATTTTTGTCAAGTTCATAAACTAAAGGTAATCCTGTTGGAATATTGCTATGAAGAATATCTTCATCTGAAAGATTATCTAAATATTTTACTAAAGCCAAGAGACTATTTCCATGAGCAACAATAAGCACTTTTTTTCCTGATAATATAGTAGGAGCAATTTCATCTTTCCAAAGAGGCATGAATCTTTTATAAGTATCATGAAGACTTTCACCCACAGGAATTTCACTATCCTTCAAGTTTTTATAGCAAATTTCACTTCTGGGATATCTTTTATCAATTTTTTCTAATAATGGTGGTTTAATATTATAGCTTCTTCTCCAATTTAGTACTCGTTCTTCGCCATATTTTTTTGCAGTTTCAGATTTGTACATTCCTTGAAGAGCACCATAATGTCTTTCATTTAGTCTCCATGATTTAATTATTGGAAGCCACATAAGGTCTATTTGTTCTAAGGTTATCCAGAGTGTTCTAATTGCTCTTTTTAAAACTGAAGTGTAAGTTATATCGAAAACAAATCCTTTTTCTTTTAAATATTTTCCGGCATTTTTGGCTTCATTAACACCTTTTTCAGATAGGTCAACATCTGTCCATCCTGTGAAACGATTTTCTTTGTTCCAAACACTTTCGCCGTGCCGCAATAAAACAAGTTTATACATATTAAATCCTATAATTTTAATTTTTAATTGAATAAAAATACAATTTTTTTTTAACTAACAAAATACTTTTAAAATTAATTTTCCCCTCAAAATATGAAAAATAATTATCCAATTAACAATCCTGAAAATCGGGAGTGAGTTTATTTTTTAAGGCTTAAATCTTTTTGCATAGATAAATAATTTCTCCTTTCGGGAGACGGTGACGTTCGATAGATTCAGCGCTGAATGTATTTATATATTCATCACTAAAAACATTAAAACCAGCTTTTTTAAGTCGTTTTTTATAATCTAATCCATGAAATCGGACATGGTCATATTGTCCGAAATATTTTTCTCTTTCCAAGGGGTCAGTGATTGAAGGGTCTTCAAAAGTTTCATTAAGATTTGGATTTATCGGAACCTGCAAAATTGCCCATCCTCCTTTTTTCAAAACACGAAAAATTTCTTTCATAGCTGTTATGTCATTGTCCACATGCTCAAGAACGTGATTACAAATAATAACATCATAAATATTATCGTCAAACTGAATATCCATAATATCAACTTTAATATCGGCAATAGGAGAATCAATATCGGCAGTGATATAATCAAGATTTTTCAATGCTCTAAATCGTTTAATAAAAGGTTGCTCAGGGGCAATATGTAATACTTTTAAGTTGTCGGAAAAGAAATTAGTTTTGTTTTTTAGATAAAGCCAAAGCAGTCTATGTCTTTCTAATGACAAGCAATTGGGGCATAATCTGTTTAAAGCTCCTTTGTTTCCCCATGGTAAGAATTTTCTGAAATTGCTTTCGCAAATCGGACAATTGACTTTATTGCCTACATAGAAAATAGCTATGATTTTGCTGAAAATAAAACTGAATCGGATTAAAGTCTGACGGGGAATATTCCGAACTAAATATTTCATTAACTTTCTCATGTAGAATTTTATTAATCAATTTTACTTTTGATTGAATAAAGGAAAAGCGCAAAAATAAGGAAAAAAATGTTAAGAATTGATTTCAATTTTTTTTGGGCTATCAATTTGAATGCTTGTTATTTTATGATTATGATAGTACATTTGTTTTAATCCACTTTTTGAATAAAGGGTCGCTAAATTGATAACTATTATTGTCTCCTTTAATAAGTACTCCCCTGTTTTTTAACTGATCTAAAGTTCGAAAAATATTAATGCCACTATTACGTAGTGCAGCATAAACACCATTGCTTGATTTGACTATAGTAATAATAACTTTAACCGTTGATTTACTTGCTGAAACTTCTTCCCAACTTTTTTCAAGATAGTTACGTTCTGATTGTAGCATGGTTTCAATTAGTTGATTGAATGTTGGCAATTTATCGTACAATTTATAAAATATTATTGTTTCTTGTAAAGCAAGTTGTGAATAATAAGGATGACCTTGAGTAAATTGTAATATTTGTTCAGATAATTTTTCGTATTTTGTAATTCCAAAATATTTAAATTTCTTTTTAAAGTATGCAGAAAATTTAATAGGTTCAATAAATCCAAGATTTATTACTCGGGCAAAGCGATAAAAAGGAGCTTTTTGGGTAACAAACAGATTGTTCATAACCGATTCGTAGCTTCCAGAAAAAATGTAACTTGTATTTTTGTGTTGCTGTGTTTTTGAACGAAACAGTTTTACTATTTTATTCCCATTTAATTTAGAAATGTCGCCAAACTCATCGAAAGCACATATCATTTGTTTTTTATTTTTAATGGCGTAGTCATCTATAAAATCGATGCTGTTTTCAAGGAGTTTCCAGTGATTTTGATTGCTTTCGGCAAAGCTTAAAAGAAATTCAAAATCTTCAATAACTGCTTTTAATTTAGCATTTTTAAACAACTTAAGAGCTGATTGTGCTGATTTTTTAAAGATAGCATCAAGTTTATTATTTTTCAGAACTTGGGCTGTTATTTGTTCAGAAAGTGCTGCTATTGTTGGTGATGCAAAAATGTCAACGAAGCTGGTATATTTTTTTTGTTTCTTAAGATGTGATAGAAGTTCCAATACTAATGATGTTTTACCAAATCGTCGTGGAGCAATAAGTACTATACTTTGTCCCATCTGGAGCAACTCAATCATTGTGTTTATATCTTCTTCTCGTCCTATAAATTCGCTGCCAGTTACCGGTATTCCTGCTTGTATCTTAGACATAATAATTATTGTTTTTTTACAAAGATATAAAAATTAATAATACAAAAGTTGTATACTGCGTTTTTTATTAAGTTTTATAAAATTTGTTTATTGTTTGTAAAGGGTAATAAAACAATTAATAAGAGTAGTACAGAAGTTGTATAGTACTCAGTGAGTACTATGCGAATATTGCATTAATAAAATATTTAATAAAGTACAAAAGTAGTATTATACAGTTAGTGTATTGTCATATAAAGGAAATATATATCACCCTAACTAAAATACAAATACATAATTATGAGCAATTATTTAGATTATTATATTATATGAAAATCCTAATAATTCATTTTGTAATTTATAATAAAAATAGTTTGATATTTATAAATTTAATTAATTTTGGTTAATATTGTAGTAAATTCAAAAACACACACGGAGGAAAAATTATGACATTAATATTAAATAGAAAAGATGTGATTTCTGTTTTAGAAATGAAAGATTGCATGGATGTTGTTGAAAGTGCTTTCAACGAATTGGCAAATGGTACAGCAGTTTTACCTTTACGAACTCCTATCACACCACCTGACGGACTTTCGCTTTATATGCCTGCATATTTAAAAGAAGCCGGAGCTCTTGCTTGCAAAGTTGTTACGGTTTATAAAAATAATCCCAAAAATTATAAACTACCTGTTGTTATTGGTAAAGTTTTGGTTCAGGACACAAAAACTGGTGATGTGGTTTGTATTATGGATGGTGGTTATTTAACTGCTGTTAGAACTGGTGCTGTTAGTGGTGTTGCAACAAAATATCTGGCAAGAAAAGATTCAGGACAAGTTGTAGGAATTTTTGGGACTGGTGTTCAGGCGTGTATGCAACTTTGGGCTGTTGCCATTGCAAGAAATATTTCTAAGGCATTAATTTATGATATTTCTGATGAAGCTGCAAATAAGTTTAAAGATGAAATGGGTGCAAAGCTTAATCTCGAAATTATTAAAGTTAATTCACCTGATGAAATTTTAGAAGCCGACATTATTTGTACTGCAACATCTTCTGCCACTCCAATTTTTGATGGAGCAAAAGTTAAAACAGGAACACATATCAATGGAATTGGAAGTCATACTCCCAATGCTCGTGAATTGGATACCGAAATTGTTAAGAGAGCAAAATTTATTGGTGATGCAAAAGATGCATGTTTTAACGAAGCCGGCGATATTATGATTCCATTGCAAGAAGGGGCTATAGACGAATCACATTTTTATGCTGAGTTGGGAGAAATTATTGCTGGTCAAAAAGTGGGCAGAATAAATAATAAAGAAATAACTCTTTTCAAATCAAATGGTTTGGTAATTCAGGATGTTGCAACTGCAAAACTGATTTACGATAAAGCTCTTGAAGCAGGTATTGGAGTTAATGTAGATATTTAAAAAATCTTTTTATTTAGAAAATAAAAAATTCTAAATGCACGTTGTTTGATAAGAAATTTAATTATAAATTTTGAAGATTTTTTTCAATAATGAATTATAAAAACTTTATATACTTTTTTCTAATATTTCTTTTTGTTGGATGTTCAAAAAACAATGAGCCTAAACAAGAAATAAATAATGAGAATATTATTTCAAAAGATAAGATGGTTGAAATATTAGTTGATTTTTACCTTGTTGAATCTGCTATACAATATAATACAAGATTTAGAATTAACACAAGAATATTTTCTAATTATTATTATAAACCAATTTTAGAAAAGCATAAAATTACTCCTGAAGATTTTCATGAAAGTATAGAATATTATTCTAAAGATATTGATGGAATTGATGAAATTTATACAGAAGTTATTTCTATCCTAAGCGAAAAACTTAGTGAAGTAAAAAACGAATAATTTATTGTCTTGTATAAACTGCAGCTACTTCGTCAATGTCTGCTCCATCGTTGACATAGTATGTCAAATTTATTGTATTTCCTGACAAACTCCCTGAACCGTATATTGTTAAATTACAAACAGATTGCGATTGAATTGTAAGAGAACTTTTTGTAGCTATTGCGCTAACCTTATCTTCATCAGCATTACCGAGATGATAAAAATTTGAAATCAATACTTCGGTGCTGTTTGAAGGATTTAAAGTAATATCAACAGTAAAAGTAATTGGGTTGGGATACAAGGTGCTTGTTTCTTCAGCAAGCCAACTTCCTACATAATTATCCCGAGGGTCAACAAAAGGTTCTTCTTCATCGGGATTACAAGCATAAAAAGTTAAAACAATAATTACTGAAGCAAACAGAAGTTTCTTTATAAATTTTTCCATGCGTCAAAGTTAGCAAATTTTATACCAATAAAATTGTTAAAAAATATTATCAATTAATTCGTCATCGGCAATATTTGGGAAAGTGATTTTCAGATTAGCTTCTTTTTCCATAGCTCTTTTAGCCGAAAACATAGCACCGCTATTTCTTGCCCAGCTTCGTCGTGCAATTCCGTTATGAACATCCCAATAAAGCATTTGTTCTATTCTTCTGTCAGCATCGGCCGAACCGTCGAGGACCATTCCAAAACCACCATTTATAACTTCGCCCCAGCCAACACCGCCGCCGTTATGAATGGATACCCATGTAGCTCCGCGAAATGCATCACCTATAACATTTTGAATTGCCATGTCGGCAGTAAACTGAGAACCGTCATAAATATTTGATGTTTCTCTGTAAGGAGAATCTGTTCCGGATACATCGTGATGGTCGCGTCCTAAAACAACAGGAGCTGAAAGTCGTCCTTCTTTTATAGCTTTATTAAAAGCAGTAGCAATTTTTGTTCTTCCTTCGCAATCAGCATAAAGAATTCGAGCTTGTGAGCCGACAACAAGATTGTTTTGTTTTGCTTCTTTAATCCAACGGATATTATCTTTCAATTGTTGGATGATTTCTGGTGGAGCATCTTTGGCAATTTCTTCCAAAGTTTCGATAGCAATATTATCGGTTAAATCAAGGTCAGCAGATTTTGAAGAAGTGCAAACCCAACGGAAAGGACCGAAACCATAGTCAAAGCACATTGGTCCCATTATGTCCTGAACATAGGAAGGATATTTGAAATCTCCGTTTTCTTTTAGAATATCGGCACCCGAACGACTTGATTCAAGAAGAAAAGCATTTCCATAATCGAAGAAATACATACCTTTATCAGAGAGTTTGTTTATTGCTTCAACTTGTCGAATTAAAGATTCCTTAACTTTTTCTTTAAATTTTTCAGGATTTTCAACCATCATTTTATTTGATTCTTCAATACTTAATCCAACAGGATAATATCCCCCTGACCATGGATTATGTAAGGAAGTTTGGTCTGAACCTAATTCTATAAAAATATTTTCTTTTACAAACTTCTCCCACAAATCAACAATGTTTCCCTCATAAGCTAAGGAAACGGCTTCTTTATTTTTTTTAGCAATAATAATTCTGGCTAACAACTCATCAAGATTTGTGTAAGCTTCATCAACCCATTTTTGTTCAATTCTTTTTGCAACAGCATTAGGATTTATTTCGGCAATAACACCAATAGAGCCGGCAATTGTAGAAGCTTTTGCTTGAGCTCCTGACATTCCTCCAAGTCCTGAGCTTACAAATAATTTCCCGGCTAATCCCTCCTTATCTTTTTGTATTTTTCTTCCTGCGTTTAAAACTGTTATAGTTGTTCCATGAACAATACCCTGAGGTCCAATATACATAAATGAACCTGCTGTCATTTGTCCGTATTGTGAAACTCCGAGAGCATTAAATTTTTCCCAATGGTCTGGTTTGGAATAGTTAGGAATAACCATTCCGTTAGATACTACAACACGTGGAGCATCTTTATGAGATGGGAACAAACCCAAAGGATGACCGGAATTTAAAATGAGAGTTTGTTCATTGGTCATTTCGGCAAGATATTTCATTGTTAAAAGATACTGAGCCCAATTCTGAAAAACAGAGCCGTTTCCACCGTAGGTAATTAATTCGTGAGGATGTTGTGCAACAGCATAATCAAGATTATTACTTAGCATAAGCATAATTGCCCCAGCCTGTTTTGTCTTGCATGGAAATTCTTCAATGCTTCTTGCTGTGATTTTATATTGTGGACGATAACGATACATATAAATCCGCCCATATTTTTTTAGTTCTTCAGCAAATTCAGGAGCTAAAACTTTATGATGTTTTTTATTGAAATAACGGAGAGCATTTTTAAGTGCAAGTTTTTTTTCAATATTTGATAAAATGTCTTTACGAACTGGAGCATGATTTATTTCATAAGAATATTCTTGAGCTTTTGGCATTTCATCAGGAATGCCTTGTAAAATTGTTTTTTGAAAGTCTGAAAGTTTCATATTTTTTTATCTATAATTTAATATTTATGTTTTGATTTTTAATTTTGACTAAATATTTTGAGATGTATCTCAGTTTTTCTTAACCTTAAATCCGCAACATTTATTAATAAAACAAGTTAAATAGCTGTGCAAAAATATTTTGCACAGCTATTAACCGTATGATTTTTTCACTTAATTTAGTGCTACTAAACAACATAAATAAGGATAAA
>Ga0307990_1000294_pt1 | contig 47936 bp, 27 predicted proteins | sample EllFjometagen129_FD_203168 | JGI IMG/M metagenome (GOLD analysis project Ga0307990, IMG submission 203168) | Marine microbial communities from Ellis Fjord, Antarctic Ocean - #129 | ecosystem: Environmental > Aquatic > Marine > Unclassified | place: Southern Ocean | collected 2014-10-08
ATGGTTTCAAAAACCGTTTTATCCAGATCGAGCGATTCGTGCTGGTTTTGGGCATAATAACCAATTTTTACAAGGTGTCCCAGATCCAGTTTCCCGTCAAAGGGCAATTCGCCAACAATGGCTTTCGAGAGGGTAGATTTCCCTTCACCGTTTCGCCCTACAAAAGCTATTTTTTCGCCCCGTTCTATCGAGAAAATAAGGTTTTTCAATACGAGGTGTTCATCATAACTTTTCGACATTTCTTCGGCACGCACCGTAACCTTGCCCGAATGTGGCGATGCCGGAAACCTGAAGCTGATGATCGCATTGTCCCTTTCGCTTATCTCCACTTTGTCCATCTTTTTCAGCATTTTCATCTTCGATTGTACCTGCTTGGCCTTAGTGTTTTTGTACCTGAACCTTTCGATGAACCTTTCGATTTGTGCAATTTGCTGTTGCTGGTTATTGAAACTGGAAATCTCTTTATCCAAACGCTGGGCTTGCAGGGCTTCAAATTCGGAATAGGAAGCTTTATAATCGAAAAGTTTTCCCATCGACAACTCAACGGTCCTGTTGGTTACATTGTCGAGGAAAGCCCTGTCGTGCGATACAAGCACCACCGCTCCCGGGTAGTTGATAAGGAAATCTTCGAGCCACTGGATGGATTCGATGTCGAGGTGGTTGGTGGGCTCATCGAGCAGCAACACATCGGGCATGCGCAGCAGAATTTTGGCCAGTTCAACGCGCATTTGCCACCCGCTGCTGAATTGAGTTAAGGGGCGTACGAAATCTTTGCGTTCAAAGCCAAGTCCCATCAAAATCCGTTCGGTATTCTCGTCCATTTTATGGCCACCCAACAAAGCAAACCTGTCGTTGGCATCGTTGAGTTTAGTCACCAATTTTAAATAATCATCAGAATGAAAATCGGTTCTGGTGGAGATTTCGTCAGTAAGTTTCCTTATTTCCGCATCAAGCGCCAGATGTTCTTTGAAAGCCTGTTTTGCTTCGTCCAATACATTTCTGCGGCTGTTTGGGTTCATCTCCTGTTTTAGGTAGCCAATGGTTTGAGAAGATGGTAAAGAAACCGACCCTTTTTCGGGCTCCAGTTCGCCTGCTATGATGTTGAGCAAGGTGGTTTTTCCTGCACCATTTTTTCCTACAAAACCAATGCGGTCGCGGTTGTTCACAAGAAATGAAACATCATCGAAAATGTATGTGCCTGTAAAATGTACGGATATGTTATTTATGGATACCAATGCAAAATATTTTTGGATGGCAAAAATAGTTAAAAGGATGAGGGGCGCAAGGGAATGGTTTAACTTTGACAAGATTGAAAAACCTTTGCAACCCGGAACTCTGACAGGGTTCAAAACCCTGTCAGAGTTTGTAGCCAAAGCGCATATCAATCCAACGAAATTTCTTTTAAAATATCTTCATCTATGTCTTGATCATGTGCCGCCTTAAAATTTCCAAGACTATCAAAGTAGCCTAAAACCTTATTACGACATAGCTTGCTCGGTTTCATAGAGATCAAAGTTTGATAGGAAGTCCATGGATAATCAAGAATGTGTTCTGTAATAAAATGGTGAACGGGATTTTGGTGAATGTACACCACAGTATTTTGGAAATACTTTTGATTAGCAATGAATAACCTTTTAAATGGGCGCTCAAATAGTGATCCATGTCTATGGTTCATTTTATTATATGCCTGGGTGTAAGCATTGAACAAATTGGAAAAATATTGATGTGGTTTTTTTGTTTTGTTTTCAGCCCGATTTTCATCATTCAGTGGTTTTTTAGGGATGGAGGATTTTTCTATTTCCTGTAATGTTTTTATTCTTACCAGAAAATGGAAATGATTTTTCATTAGTGCCCAAGCATAAGTATCAGCAACAGGATGGATGTGCTTTTCGTAGAGTTTTAGGAAATACTCATAGTTGTCATTATTACTGAACAAGTCAGTTCCATTAATACCACGGTTAAAAATGTGGTAAGTCTTGCCAAATTCAATTTTTGTATAATAATTTTTCATAACTATTTTGTTAATTGTACTCTACAGGTTTTCAGATGATCTTCTATTTGAACTCTGACAGGGTTTTAAACCCTGTCAGAGTTTTATACCAGCCAACCTACCTCACCACCACCTTGCGCACCGAAACTCCTTTTTCGGTTTCCAGTTGCAGGGTGTAGATGCCGCTGCTGAATTCGGTGGTATTGATTTGAAATGCCATACCTGAAATGTTTCTTTTGTAAACAAGCTGACCAGAAGGGTTGATAAGTTTTATTGATTTCAAGTTTATATCTGACTTAATGTTTAAGATGCCGTTTGCCGGATTTGGTGAAAGCTGAATTTTAGCCTCATTATTTTCATCCACATCCATCCCCACGTAATAATCATAGCTAAAATAGGCGCCCTGATCGGTGGAAACAAAAAGTGCCGGGGCGCTCATGGTTTGATTTACCTGGATTTTGTTTATGTTCAGGTTTGGCAAATCAGCGTTGATAAAATCAATACCGTTCCCGGGATGATAAATTCCGACCCCTTCGCCGTCAAATCCTACGATGATTTCTGAGAATACATCAAAACAAACCGCCGACATGTTGTCCTGGTAAATTTCGATTTGCCACGAATTGCCAAAATCATCTGATTTCCACAAACCCGAAGAATTTGAATAATATGGAAAGATTCCAAGTAACTGGCCATCATAATGAAAAGCCATATCAGAAAATCCAGGCGATAATTCCGATGGGTACCAGCTTTCACCATTATCGTTCGACCAATAGCCATTGGTAAGATCGCTGATGAGCTGAACAACTAAATGTTGCCCTTGCGAAGCGAGGCTGATGCAGGGAAAGGTACTGAAGGTTTCCACAGCTTCCCAAATCACTCCATCTGCCGACTTCCATAATCCACCCCAATCGCTGCCAACCCACCAGGTGGAAGTTGTCTCGTGATAGTGAAGAAAGTTGGGCCATACAAACCAATCCATGGGTTCAAAGTCATGAGTGGATAAATCGAAGGTGTAAACGCCATCCGACCAACTGCCATCGCCCATGGCAACCAAAATCTTTTCGTTGTTAAAATAACCTGCCCCGGCCACGGGTAAACCTCCGTTGCTGAAAAATTCGCAGGTATTGTTGCCATAATTGTAAACGTAAAAGCCATTGTCGGCGCACAGTACATGGCGCTGAACCGCCACCCCAAAATCAATTCTTGAGATATTTGCCGTGTCCGGGCCGATGGGGTTCCAGGTTTGGCTGATGCCAACTTCCGATAGTAATAGGAAAAATAGAAAGATGATTTGTTTTTTCATGGCAAATGGGTTTAGTATTTTTAATCAAAACACAGCCATAAAGATAATATATAGATGTAGTAAATGCAAAAAAAAAAGGGAACCCGAAGGCCCCCTTTTTATTTTTAGTATTCCAATTAAGGATTATTGTACAATCAATTTTTGTATGGATTCACCAGCTTCTGAATTGATTTTCACAAAGTAGATTCCTGATTGAAGGTTAGAAGTATTCAGTTGAACTGAGTTTCCACTAACATTCATTTCAAGAACAACCTGGCCAACCTGGTTCATTACAACTACATGGTTCAATTCGTAGTTGGTTGAAATGTTAACAACATCTTTGCCTGGGTTGGGGAACATCATGATGTATGCTTTTCCGGCCTCACCTTCGTTAATTGCATCAATAAGATCTAAAGTTACAGGAATTTCAACCATGAGGTTGCCTGGATCGTTGGTAGCCATCCAAATGGAAGCATGGTAAATTGGATCCATCAAATCAAAGCCATAGGTATCTACAATTACATCAAATGGTGTTGATTGTCCTGCTTGAATATCAGCGCTTAATGGTAAAATACTTAGCCATTCAACTGAAGCTTCACCAGTAAGGGTAGCAGCAATATTCCAGTTATAATCCAGACCTAAGGCTGACATGGGTTCAAAGGTAGTCGCATCGAGCGAGATCATATCGCCAAAACCGGCAACAGCAGGACCGGCATCACAACCGGCACAAAACATATCTACAGCATGAGTAACCTCATAGCCAATCCAGATATCTTCACCTGTAATATCTACTTCCTCCGTAAGATCAATCATGTTCCACATTAAAGGATCAACACTAACAGTTTGTTCGTGCAGCACATTTCCTGGATTTGTAGGTGTGCCCTGATCGTAAATCTTAAGCACTAACGAAGTTGGAGCATCATTGATATAAATTTCAACTTGCGTGAGCTTCATGCCTATATATTGACCCATTGAAGATGAAGGCCAGTAAGCTGAAACCTCAAAGGTTCCACCAGAAGTTAATCCGATTGCATCATTGTTGACGCCATCGTCATACCTGATCACCTCATCATCAGTTTGGTTAGGTGATGGTGTTGGTGTGGTAGTATTAGCAAGGCCAATCTGATCAGGATTTATAACATTAACATACTGAACAGGAGTTGTTGATGGGGCTGTTGCAGCGCCATAAGTAATACTCATATTGACGTTAAGTGTACCGGTACCCACGTTTGAAACTTCAAGATACTGGGTATCTATTTGGTTTGGATAAAGCGCAAAGAAAAATTCACCAGGATCCCATGAAGCAACTGGTGTAATTCCACTTGTAATATCAATGTGATCGAAGTGTGCTCCGGGTGTTCCGTTGTCGGCCCATGCATAGAAGTTCATAGCATGCAGCTCGTTGAGGATGCCGGTTCCAAATGAACCACTACTCCACATCCAGCTAACAACCAACTCATTATTGAAATACATTTCTGCATAGTCAAGGTCAAGGTCAACCATCATGTTTACATTGTGCCATGTGTCGTAGGTGTAGGTAAATACACCTGCGCCTGCACCACCTGCATCAACCAGGCCGGCACCATTAGCATCAAAGTAAGCCTGCATACCCCATTCGCTGGTAGCACCTGCAAAGGCCTGTAATACGTTGAAATAACCATTAAAACCGGTTGGAATCAATACCCAGAAATCAAGGTTATATTGTCCTGTGGTTAATCCTGTTTGGTTGATTAACAGAACAGCATCGTTGGTACCGGTAATCACCACAGAATTATCACCTTCATAAGCATAAGCATCCGATACCAATGGGTCTTCAGCTCCACCGGGGCTGTTGCTCCAGGTTGTCCAGTATTCTTTACCCTGGTTTACAGCTTGTTGAACAAGATAATCGTCGGCATCATAGTCTTCAAAAGGTTCGAAGATAATTGAAGTAGTGCCGCCAACAACAAGTGTTACAGGAACCTCAACCATTGGAGTGGCAGAATCGTTGCTTGAAATCATGAGAGCACCCATATAAGTACCATTAGTAAGTCCTTGCGAATCGAATGTAACTTCGATAGGTTGTGATCCGCCAGCTTCGATTGTACCGTTGTCCAGATCAACAGAAAGCCAGTCAGCTTGAGGGTTTTCACCCACCTGGGCAGTAAAGTCGCAGCAGTTACCATAGCTATATGTAATACAAGGGTCTTCTACAATTGCAGTCCAGTTGGTTCTGAAACGGAGTACGTGGGCTCCTTCAGCAGCAGTAGCAGGAATGGTAACTTCAAATGTTACCGGAGTACTTGCTGTGGCACAGAAACCATCATTTAAAATGATTTCATCATCGGTGAGTAAGAGGTCATCGTTGAAATCGATCCAAACATCAAAATAAGTATCGTTATAACCTGCTGTAGCAGTAAGTGTATAGGTTTCGCCTGCTTCAAGGCTATGTACCATATCCCTGTAATCGTGATACCACGGAGGAGTACCCGCGCAAGGAATATCGGGAACGTTAACATCGGAGAAGTCCCATGCAATGAGGCCATCACCCAATGAACAACCTGTTGAATAGAGGTTTTCAACACACAAGCTTGGTTCGAGGTTGGTAACGGTTTTGGTTTTGCAGTCGTTAGCCGAATTTTCATCACCTGAAAGGCTTGTACAAGCTTCGAAAGAATAATCACCAAAGGCTGATAAATCAGCATTACCTGCATTAACTTCGGCAGTTGCACCTGCAGCCAGTGAGCCTGCAAAAGTACCACTTAATGTTCCGCTTCCGACACCTGTCCAGGTTACTGTCCATGGAATATTGGATTGAGATGCTGTGCCGTAGTTTTTAATGATAAAAGTTACAGCTTCCATACCTAATTCAACACCTGTTACAGGAGTAAGGATGGTTTGAACGCCTACATCATTTGGTAGGAGTTCACCTGATATCAAAGTAGAAGCAATGTTCCAGTTATAATCCAGACCTAAGCCTGCCATGGATTCAAAGGTTGTTCCATCAAATGAAATCATATCGCCATATCCTGCAACAGCAGGGCCAATATCACAACCGGCAGAAAACACATCTACGGCATGTGTTACTTCGTATCCAATCCAGATATCATCTCCGCTAATGTCAACTTGTTGTGAAAGTTCAATAACATTCCAGCTTACAGCAGTTACCGCAACGGTTTCTTCGTGGAGTAGTGTACCGGGAACAGTAGTTGTTCCGGCATCGTAAACTTTCAGCACAAACGAACTTGGTAAATCATTGATATAAACCTCTACCTGTGAGAGCTTCATACCGGCATATTGTCCCATTGTAGAGGCAGGCCAGTAAGCAGCCACCTGGAATGTACCACCGGCAGTGAGACCAATGGCATCATTATTTACACCATCATCATACCTGATTACTTCATCATCGGTTTGGTTTGGTGATGGAGTGGGGTTTGAGGTTTTGGCTAAACTGATGGGGAATCCTTCGGAAGCTCTTCTTTCGGCAAGTAACTGAGCATAAACCTCGGGGTCGATAGGATCGACATTACTTTGTTGAGCATTAGTTCCACCAAGATCAACTACTAATGACCAATCCAGTGCCTCAGTACCAACATTTGAAATGTAGAGTGTTTGAGTGGTTTGTTCAGGAGCGTTAAGATGTGTTTCGTCTAACTGCTGGGGATTAACGCTGATGGCAGGTCCTTCTGCACCAACGAAAAGGGTAGCAGGAACATCAACCATCGGTGTGCCGGGGTCGTTACTTGAAACCATAAGCGCTCCAATATAAGTACCGTCTTCAAGGTCTTGAGAATCGAAAGTAACAGTAACATCTGTTGATTCACCAGTACCCAGTGAACCATTATCAATGTTTACTGATAACCAGTCACCTTGAGGGTTTTCACCCACCTGGGCAGTAAAGTCGCAGCAGTTACCATAGCTATATGTTGCACAGGCATCTTCTACAATTGCAGTCCAGTTAGTTCTGAAACGGAGTACGTGAGAACCATCAGCAGCAGTAGCAGGAATGGTAACTTCAAATGTTACCGGAGTACTTGCTGTGGCACAGAAACCATCATTTAAAATGATTTCATCATCGGTGAGTAAGAGGTCATCGTTGAAATCGATCCAAACATCAAAATAAGTATCGTTATAACCTGCTGTAGCAGTAAGTGTATAGGTTTCGCCTGCTTCAAGGCTATGTACCATATCCCTGTAATCGTGATACCACGGAGGAGTACCCGCGCAAGGAATATCGGGAACGTTTACATCAGCAAAATCCCAGGCAATGAGACCATCACCATAAGTACATCCTGATGAATAGAGATCTTCAATACACAAACTTGGTTCGAGGTTGGTAACAACTTTGGTTTTGCAGTCGTTATCCGGATTTTCATCACCTGAAAGGCTTGTACAAGCTTCGAAACCATAATCGCCGATTGTTGAAAGATCAGCATTACCTGCTGTAATTTCAGCAGTTTCTCCACCAGCTAATGTTCCGCTGAATGTTCCGCTAAATGATCCTGCGCCGGTTGGGCCATCCCAAGTTACTTCCCAACCAAAACCTGATTGAGAGGCTGTTCCGTAATTTTTAATTTTAATTACTACGGGTTCGGCATTTCCAAGTTCAACACCTGTTACAGGCGACATGATTGAGGAAACTCCAACATCGTTAGTATAGGTTATCCCTTCACCAGGAATAGCAAATCCGGTTATTTCAGCACCACCAGCAAAGTTGCCAACTAAAGTAGCAACTCCGGTTGCAACATCAACAGTAAAAAGTCCACCCGTAGTTGTATAGCCTGAAACATAACAAATATCGTTAGTTTTATCAAAGGCCATATCCTGGGCATAGTTGAAATTCTGTCCCATTGCACCAACTGCTGTAGCAGCACCTGAAGCTTTGTCGATGCTATAGAAAGTATCATCACCGATATCAAAACCATAAAGGTCACCACCGGCATCACAGCCAATACCAATCATTAAAGCACCAGTAGTACCGAGTGCTCCAATAGGTGTACAAACGCCTGTAGCAGGATCAACTTCAAAAAGGTCAGTGATGGAAGCTCCATACAGGGTTGTTCCATCAAAAGCAAGGCCACTCATATCCTGAGATGCTCCAACATAAGTCATATCACCGCTTTCGGTATCGATGGAATATAAACCACCACCGTACTGGACACCATACCATGTGTCAAAAGCCCAACAACCACCGGCAATAAAGTCGGTACTTGAAGTTGGAGCTAATAGTGTTAAAGTACCAGGGGTATCAGTATCGAAAGTAATCGGGCCTTCAACCAATGCACCTGAGGGATCATAAGCATTGTATGCAAATACCATATCGCGGCTCATGTATTTGGTGAGGTATTCCGGAATTGCTTTTTCACTTGTAGATGAATAAGTGCTGATAGTTGCAAGACCGGTACTTGAAACCATACCTTCTGAGGCTTGTCTTTGGGCAAGCAACTGAGCATAAACCGCAGGATCGATAGGATCGACATTACTTTGTTGAGCATCAGTTCCACCAAGATCAACTGCTATTGACCAATCCAACTGCCCAGTTCCTGTATTTGTGATTGTGAGTGTTTGTTCAGTCTGAGTGTTGTTTACAACGTGGGTTTCGCTTAGTGATGTTGGATTAACACTTATTTCCGGGCCACCACTCGTAGGAATTGTAACTTCAACACCGGGAGTAGCCGGAGATAAGCCTTCATCATAAACAGCTTTTGCTGTATAGGTATAGGTACCTCCAACAAAGTATGCATCGGTGTAGGCCTGAACACCAGGAGCAACCGGAGTATCATTTACAAGCGCATCGTCTCTGTAAATATTAACACCCAGGAAGTCTTCTCTCATATTGTTGGAAGGACAAACAGTGGGTTTTAAATCAGCAACAACAAGATTGGTGTTAGGATTGCTGATTGTTGACATGGCAAGTGGAGTTTTATCACCAACAACACCATCAACCTCATCTGCTACAAATGCCTTAAGATTGAAATTGTTGTCGATACCATAAGCTATCGACATCGATTCCCATGATACACCATCAAAGGTTACCATATCGCCATATCCGGCAACTGCAGGACCTGCATCAAGGCCAAACGGATTTTCACCTTCAACATGAACTACTTTCAAACCAATCCAAAGTTCTATTGAAGCATCGATCATGTACATTTCATCTAAGCTAATGGTATTCCATTCATCCCATGTAAGGTCGCTTAAAGCTTGCTCATAAACAAGGGTTGCTGCATCAGCACCTTCCCAAATCATGAAAGTAAATTCGGCTTCTGTGGCAAATAAATTGGGGAAGAATTTGAATTCAGTTATATACTTACCGTTAAATTGGGTAAGATCATCTGCATCCCAACGGATAGCTCCCCAGAAGGTACCACCATCCTGAAGGCCAAGGCCGCCGACATTAACACCATCGTCATAACCAACCCAAGTGCCTTCAGACCCTACAGGAGGATCAACCCATGAGGTTTCAACTCCCTGATTAGCGACAAAAGCTGCGGCAAATTCAGTAACCGGATCAAGTGGTGAAGGTATGCCACCTTCGGTAATTGAAATATTATCGAAATGAGCACCTGGTGTTCCATTAGCATCCCATGCATAGAAATTCATTGCATGTAATTCGTTGAGGGTACCGGTTCCAAATGAACCACTACTCCATACCCAACTAACTAACATTGCATCGTTAAAATACATTTTGGCAAAGTCGGCATCAAGGTCAACCTCCATTTTAACATTATGCCATGTGTCGTAAGTATAAGTAAATACACCTGAACCTGCAGCACCAGCATCTACAAGACCGGCACCAGCAACATCAAAGTATGCCTGCATACCCCATTCACTGGCTGCTCCGTCAAAGAGTTGAAGTACATTGAAGTAGCCATTCATTCCGGTTGGAATGTAAACATTAAATTCAAGTGTATAAACACCTTCGGTAAAAGCGCCTTCATCATTAAGATAAAGAACAGCATCGTTGGTTCCTTCGATAACTACCGAATTTGAACCTGCGTAAGCAGCTGCATTTGAAACTAATGGATCCTCGGCAGTACCAGGAGCAGCACTCCATGTTGACCAGTATGTTTTGCCCTGGGCAATAGCTTGCTGCATAAGGTAATCACCTGCTGTGTAGTCTTCAAATGTTTCTTCAGAAAATGCTGTGGGAGGATTTCCACCAGAATATTCAACTTCAAGGTAAGGTACGTTGGTTTCGTTCCAGCCTTCAAAATTAACAAAGTAAGTAGCTGAATTATCACGGCTGTCCATACCCATGGCAAACCATCCCTGGGCAAGGGCTGCTGTCATGTCGGCATTCGCGGTACCACTAAGTAAATACTCATGCCAGCCAACGGCAAAGGTACTTGCTTCGTTGTTGTATGAATAAGCAACACCAGTTGCGCTATTTGCTTCTATCTCAGCTTTCAAAGCTGCAGGTTCGGCAGTAAGCGGATCTAATGTTAATGGGGTTAAGCTCCAATATGGATAATAGGTTTCATACACATATCCATGGAAGGTAACACTTGTAATAGTAGCTCCTTCAGGTATGCTTGTTATATCAAAAACAAACCAGCCGTCTTCGGTATCAACACCTTTTACAAGGCTTGTTTCTGTAATATCTGTTCCATTGGTTGTACCAGTCCATCTGTCGGCTGATTGTGGATAGACAACAGTAGGAGCAGCTAAATTAGAAACAGTTTTTGATTTGCAGTCATTGGTAGTATTCTCGTCACCAACTAACTGTGTACAAGCTGTAAATGTATATTCACCAAAAGCTGAAAGGTCAGCAGTTGCGGCTAATGTTATTTCAGTAAAATCACCTGCAGCAAGGGGACCTGTATAGGTTTCGTTGATAGTTTGAGCGCCTGTGGGGCCATCCCAGGTTACTTCGTAAGGAATGTTTGACTGGGCATTAGTTCCAAAATTATTCAATTTAATAGTAACTGTTTCTGCGCCTGTAAGGTCGTAACCGGAAACAGGGGAAGGAATAGAAGAAATACCAACATCATTAGGCAATCCCGGACCTGCATCGCCAAGTTCTAAGCCGGCTACCAGGTTTGGACTTTGCTGGAAGTTAACTGCAAGTACATATTTGTTGTTTGCATCAACATAGCCTTGTGCACCACCTGCAATGGTTGAAGAAGCAGAGGTTCCCGGGATATATCCCGGAATATTTCCACTAATGGTAAATAAATCCAATGTGAAACCAGTGAAAGAAAGTGTGTTGATGTCAAATTCTTCCAGCATTATTAAGTCATAGGTACTGGCTCCTGCATTTTGGGTAAAAAGCCAAAGTTTGGGAGCACCTGCAGTTGAATAAGGATCGTAAGCAGAGCCATAACAGCTTGCTACAGCAGGTGTTTCAGAGTTAGCATGAATGGTATTACCCGACATGTCGATTGCAGCTAACTCGCTCCACTGGCCAAGCCAGAAACCACCGTTTCCATTGTCAAGTCCAGGGTCGTAAGCCAGGTGACGTGAACCGGTAACTCCTGCTGTACTCGAAATAGCAATAGTAGATACCAATGTTTGGTTCGCCAGGTCTAACACAGCTATGGACATACCGCCACTGGGTGCACCATAAAAATAGGTACCATCATAAGCGAAATCCCTGATAGCAGAAGCTGCTGAAATAGTAAACGACTCAATGTAATTACCATCCATATCAAATTTGTCAAACAGTCCGGCACCATTCCAATAAGTCATATAAAAATTATTACCATCGGTAGTAACAGCCTGGCACGATGGTGCTTGTGCGCTGAATGTGTAGAGAACATCCCATTGTGCATCCGTACCGTTAATAACTTTACGCGCTTGCATTCGTGTTTGTTCAGTCCCAAGACTTAGGCTTGGATCAGTAAGAATACGCTCAACATCTACATCATTGGAGGTAGTCTGATTTTGCATTTGCTCCATCTTAAACTGTTCCAATGCATTTGTTGATGCATTTTGCGCAAATAAAGCTGTTGATGCAAAAAAGAACATCAAAAGCCAAAAACTTGTAATTTGCTTCATAAGAAATTGTTTTTAGTTAGTAAATAATCAAATGTGATTTGTTAATAAATTAGTGAATTTTAAATTTCGTTGTTGATAATTGTTCCCGAATAGCTAAGGCGGAACTAAATTTTGTTTGGTTTTTTTATTCATAGTCGAAGGTTTGGTTCATTAAAAAATTTAATTAATTGATGTGTTTTTTGCTTGTGTTTTTTATTGTTATGATTTGTTGATTTGCAAAAATAAAACAATCCTGATATTTACACATCTTTTTTATAAAATTTTTATTTGCATATTAAATATGTGAATACTTCAAGTAATTGATCTTATTAAGTTTGAAAAAATCAAATAGAATTTTTACTATTTCTTAAAACGGCCAAAATACAAATAATTAATGAGTGCAGTCTAAAAACCCAAAAACTACAGATTTTTAGTCCTTTTTACCCCGAACCCTAAAGGGAGAAGTACTAAAAATCAGTAGTTTGGGAAAGTCCCCTTTAGGGGATTTAGGGGTATTGTGGCTTTTTAGACTGGTCTCATTAATGTTTCAAACATAGTTTTTAACTCAACACAGTGTTATCCTCTCCAAATTAACTATCGGTAAGCTGATTTTGGAATAATTCGAATTAATTTTAATCTCAATTTTTCTATTTTTCGGGATTGGCAGTTTCTTGTGAATGAGGACTCGATAAAGCCTTTCCGTTAAATTCGGTGTAGTACCATATTTAGTAATGCCGGTTTGAGCCACAAGATTTAAAAACCTGTTAATCAATTTTGTTTATTTGCACACCGTTTATCGTTTTACCAATAAAACTTAAGATTTTTTTCATGCAAATTAAGCTTTCCAATCGAATTAAAACTTCCAGGTATTTTGGCTGGATAATGCTGATAATGCTGGTTTTAATTTGGGGAACCTCATTTATTCTTATAAAAAGGGGGCTTGAAGTTTATACAAGCATTTAGGTTGGAGCGATTCGAATATTTGTTTCATTTCTGGTTTTATTGCCGTTTGCACTGAAATGGATTCGTAAAATACCAAAACAGAAAATAAAATACATTTTTATTATTGGTGTGATTGGAACCGGAATTCCTGCATTTTTATTTGCAGCCGCTCAAACCCATATCGATAGCTCACTTGCCGGTATTCTTAATTCCCTTACACCTTTATTTACTATGCTTGCCGGGTTTTTGTTTTTTGGACAAAAGCTGCGATGGTTAAATGTTACGGGGGTTTTTATGGGTTTACTGGGGGCAGTGGGATTAATTTATGCAACAAATTATGGTTCACTCGAATTAAACTTTTTTTATTCAGCTTTAGTTGTTATTGCTACCATGTTGTATGCCATCCAGTCGAATATGATTAAATATTATCTCAATGAAATTAATCCCGTATCCATTGTCTCCATTGGTTTTTTTTTCATTGGCATTCCCGCAGGTATTCTGTTGCTTTTCTTCACCGATTTTACCGATAAACTACTTGGTAACGAAAATGGGCTTTCTGCATTCCTTTATGTTGCCATACTTGGGGTTTTTGCATCAGCAATTGCAATTACAGTTTACAACAAACTGGTTCAAACTACAAATGCCGTTTTTGCATCTTCAGTTACTTATTTTGTTCCGGTGCTTGCTTTAATATGGGGGGTTTTTGATGGCGAAAAATTCCCGCTATTAGCTTTTTTATTCTCAGGATTGATTTTAGCCGGAGTTTTTTTGGTGAATAAAAAAGCCGTGAAACCGAATTAATTTTTTTGTCAGGAATTGTTTAGGAAAAAATTAATAAGTCTTTTCTTGATATTTCTTTTTATGCATTGACGTTTACAATGGCAGGCTAATGTTGATGTGCGAATTATTTTTTCAACAATTAATTAAAAAAAGCTTTAAAACAATTTGTTAGTTTAAAATAATTTATACTTTTGCACTCCTTTTTTCAGAATACATTTATTCAAAAAGATTATAAAAATGTACGCAATAGTTGATATAGCTGGACAACAGTTTAAAGTTGAGAAAGATAAAGAAATTTTTGTTCACCGCCTTGATGGCAATGAAGGTGACAATGTGGATATCGAAAAAGTAATGTTGATCGAAGATGGTGAAGCAATTAATGTAGGAAAGCCTTACGTTGAGAATGCTAAAGTATCAGCAACAATCGTTTCGCATGTAAAGGGCGACAAAGTTATCGTCTTCAAGAAGAAGCGCAGAAAAGGTTATCAGAAAGAAAATGGTCACCGTCAGCAATTCAGCAAATTGAAGATTGAAGGTATAGCTCTTGACGAATAATTATTTAGTAAACTATAAAAACAGAATATTATGGCACACAAAAAAGGTGCAGGTAGCTCGAACAACGGTCGTGAATCGCATAGCAAACGACTTGGTGTAAAAATCTATGGCGGTCAGTATGCAAAAGCCGGAAGTATTATTGTAAGACAACGTGGAACAGCCCATAATCCGGGACTAAATGTTGGTTTAGGGAAAGATCATACCCTATTTGCTTTAAGCGAAGGTATTGTTGAATTCCAGATAAAAAGCAGCAATAAGTCTTACGTAAATATCGTCCCCGTTAACGAAGAAACACCATCTCTTAACTAAGAAAATTTCATTTCATGATACAAATCTCCTGTTTTACAAAAAAGCAGGAGATTTTTTATTTAATCAATAATCATTTTCAACATGTTACAATTAAGCACCATCCGTCAAAATCCGGGCGAAGTAGTCGAAAGGTTGAAGGTTAAAAACCTTGACGCTTCAAAGCTTGTGGATGAAATTATTGCCCTGGACGAAAATCGTCGCGAATTACAAACAAATCTTAACGAAATACTGGCCGAGGCCAATAAAATAGCGCAAAGTATCGGGCAGTTGTACAAGTCGGGTAACGCTGCTGAAGCCAATAAGCTTAAAGAAAAATCAGCCGGGTTAAAGCAACAGTCCAAAGAAATGAGCGCCACCCTGGAAACAATTGTCGGAAACCTGGATGCTGCATTGGTACAATTGCCTAACCTGCCCCACCCAAGTGTGCCTTCCGGGAAAAATGAAGAAGACAACGAAATTATTTCAACCGAGGCTGACATTCCCGAAAAAGATAAGGATGCTATGCCTCACTGGGATTTGATTAAAAAATATGATATCATCGATTTTGAGTTGGGCAATAAAATAACAGGTGCAGGTTTCCCAATTTATAAAGGCAAGGGAGCAAGGTTGCAACGTGCGTTGATCAACTTTTTCCTTGATGAGGGGATTGCTGCCGGCTACATCGAAATTCAGCCCCCGCTTTTGGTTAACGAAGCCTCTGCTTTTGGTACCGGCCAATTGCCCGATAAAGACGGACAAATGTACTTTGCCCCCGAAGATAAACTCTACCTGATTCCTACGGCGGAAGTTCCGGTTACGAATATTTATCGGGATGTAATTTTGAAAGAACAGGAAATGCCCATCAAAAATGTTGCATATTCAAACTGTTTTCGCCGTGAAGCCGGATCATGGGGAGCACATGTGCGTGGCCTCAATCGTTTGCACCAGTTCGACAAAGTTGAAATTGTACAGCTTAGAAAACCCGAAGAATCTTACGAGGCACTTGAAGAAATGCGTGAGTATGTTGCCTCAATATTGCGCAAGCTGAAACTTCCTTTCAGAATTGTGAGACTTTGTGGCGGCGATTTAAGCTTTACCTCGGCCCTGACTTACGATTTTGAAGTTTTCTCGATGGCACAGGAAAGATGGCTTGAGGTAAGCTCGGTTTCAAACTTTGAAAGCTACCAGTCGAACAGGATGAAACTGAGATTTAAAAATAAAGAGGGAAAGACTGAATTAGCACACACCCTGAACGGCAGCGCACTTGCTCTGCCACGCATTGTAGCTGCCTTACTCGAAAATAACCAAACACCAGATGGGATTCGCATCCCGGAGGTTTTGATTCCGTACACAGGATTTGATATTATTAATTAAAAAAATGGGATTATCACAAAATTATAGGGGTCAGTATCTACTATTTTAAAGTCCTCAGTCCTCAGTCTTCAGTCAACAGTCTTCAGTTCTCAGTCTTCAATTTTCCGTTAGCGGTAGCGTGAAAATACTGACTGTGGATTCCGAAAAGTAGAGAATTTTCTCCAAAGGAGTCCTTCGGACAATTTTCGTGATTTTTCGAGCCCGCCTTGCCGTTTAGAGTAGCTTGTGTTTAGGCGAGGCAGGGATGCACGGGCGAAGCCCGGCACTGTTGACTGGTTTTTTAATAAATTTTAATCAGCAAATTTTTGTCAATTTATAATATTTATATTGATTTGTTGGTTTGATATCCGCTAATCGCTTATTTTATGAAATACATTAAATTATTTTACATATTACTTTTTGTCTTGTTATTCAGTTCAACTTACGCACAGGATATTCCTGCATTTCCACAGGCTGAAACTGCAAAATCGAAAATTGAGAAACCTAATAATGATAAGATAGCCCTTGAGTATTATCGTAATAAAGAATTTGAAAAAGCTGTTGAGCTTTATGAAAAGTTATACGAGGAAAAGCAAACTCGTTTTTTCTACTCCTATTACCTTTATTGCTTAATCGAATTAGAGGATTATAACAAGGCCTTAAAGGTTATTCGTAAAGAACAGCGAAAAAAATCCGATGCTTTGCGTTACATCGTTGACGAGGGTTTCATCTATTCTTTGGATGGAAATCAGCAAAAAGCAAAAAAATTGTTTGATGAAGCCCTGGATAAAATAAACCCAAACAAGAATCAGATCAGCGACCTGGCAAATGCCTATAACAGCAGGGGGCAAACGGATTATGCTATCGAAACCTACCTTAAAGGGCGAGATATGCTCGATGATTATAATTTTAATCTTGAGCTTGCAAGTATTTATTCGAGGCTGAATAATTATAAGGATATGGTGAATGAGTACCTCGATTTGCTCGAATCGGATCTCTCAAAAAATGATTACATCAGGGGAAGGTTGCAGTCTTCGCTTAAAGATGATGATGAGGGGCTTGTGAGTGATGCTATCAGGACTGAGCTCCTGCGCAGGGTGCAGCGATATCCCGATAAGGTTTATTATTCCGAAATGCTGATATGGCACTCGATGCAACAAAAAGATTTTGAGATGGCTCTGATGCAAAGTAAATCACTCGACAGGAGATTTGGTGAGGATGGCTCAAGAATACTCGAACTTGCCAATGTTTACCTTTCCAATGAAGCTTATGATGTGGCCATTGAGGCTTACGATTATATTATAAAGAAAGGGAGAAGCGGGGTATTTTACCTTGATGCCCGGATCGGATTGCTTAACTCAAGATACCTAAAGGTTACCATGCGCTTCGATTACACTGATGATGATTTAAACGCACTTGAAAAGGAGTATTATAATGCACTTGATGAGTTTGGCGAAAATTCAAGCACTGTGCCCATTATGAAATATCTTGCCCACCTCCAGGCATTTTACCTCGATAATATTGATGAAGCCATTGCTTTACTGAAAAAAGCCCTGGAAATGCCATCGGTTACTGCCCAGCTTATTGCCGATTGTAAAGTAGAACTTGCCGACATTCTGCTTTTTTCCGGTGAACAATGGGATGCCACTTTACTGTACTCGCAGGTTGATTATGATTTTAAAAATGATCCCATTGGTTTTAGGGCAAAATACAAGAATGCCAAACTATCTTATTACATCGGCGAGTTTGGGTGGGCAAAAGCACAGTTGGATGTGTTGAAAGCTGCCACATCAAAGCTCATTGCCAATGATGCCATGGAATTGTCGTTGTTGATTAGCGATAATATGGACATTGATAGCTCCTATACTGCACTAAGCTATTTTTCGAAAGCCGATTTGTACATTTATAGGAATAAATTTGATGAGGCACTCCAAATCCTCGACTCGGTGCAAATGGTGGCTTTATGGCATCCCCTGCACGATGAGGTTTTATTCCGTAAGGGAGAAATAATGATGAATATAGGAGAATTTGAAATGGCCGACAGTTTGTTTGCACAAGTTACCAAGATTTATCCCGAAGATATTTTGGCCGACAATGCCTTGATGAAACGTGCCGAATTGTTTGATACCTATTTTAAAAATCCTGATCAGGCCATGTTGCTCTATCAGCAGCTCATGCTCGACTATCCGGGGAGCCTGTTTGTGGTTGATGCCAGAAAACGTTTCCGGGAACTCAGGGGTGATGAGCTGAATTAAAGGGAGGGAAGTTAATGGTTATAGGGTTAATAGTTAATCGTTAATCGTGTAATTGTTAATTGTGTAATCGTTAATAGCCCCGAAAAATAGAAAATTTTTAATTTTCGTAATTTTTCGAGCCCGCCTTGCCGCCAGCTTAGGCTTTTGTTTAGGCGAGGCAGGGGTGTTGCAAATCCGGGATTCTTGAATCCTGGGCTCGGGCAAAGCCCGGCATTAATCGTGTAATCGTTAATAGTTGTAAAGTTAAGTGATGATATTTATCTATTACCTGCAAGGCTGAAGAAAGAGAACGGAATGATAGATAAAGATTTTTCACAATGGACAAAAAGAATTCTCTAAAATTTAGTTTGACACACAAATATTACATCTGATAAAGAAATTATGAAAACAGAGATATTTGAACATATTGACAACATTATAAAAAAAATTGGTTCTTTTAATAAACTACTGACTGAAACGGAAATACCAAAGGTGATTAAGACGGAAAATGACATTGATGATTTTTGGATAGGGTTCAAGAAATTGAAAAAGATAATGAAAGCAAATAAAGTTCCATTTTTTCGTTCTACAACTTCATTGCTACACTTTTTACTTGAAACTGGATATGATTGTGTAAAACCCGATTTGGTTATTATGAAAGTTGCGAAAAAAATTGGAATTGTAGGGAAAGAAAGCGGTGATGTAAATCTAATACAAACTGTGCGGACTATTCAAGAATATTCGATTGGTAGAAATATCAGACCTTCGGTTATTGACCTATATTTCTTAATTGACGAAGGACAACTTGGAGCAAAAAAGTTTATGAAAAATGAATTTTATAGTTAATTGAATGAAAGTCCAGCAGGTAATATTGTATATAGAAAATCATTGGTGTCCGAGTAAATTTAACAGATTCCTCCCTTTGGTATCAATGACATGTTTTCGCAAGCGTCTGGTTCTCAAGAGATTTCTCCCTACGGTCGAAATGACATGTTTGCGCAAACATCTGGATCTTAAGAGATTTCTCCCTTCGGTCGAAATGACAATGGCCGCAGAAGGGGGTTGGGGATGGGGAAGGTGGGCGCAAAGCGCCCACCTTCCCCATCCCATACAAAGGTCTATGCTTTGTCATTTCGACCAAAAAACGCAGCGAAGCAAGTTTTGCCGGGAGAAATCTATTTTATAATGTCATTACCTAATTGTGCCCAAAAACTTTGGGTGAAGTCACGGAATGACAAGGCAATGGAGATATGAAATGAGTGGTGGGGGGTGGGGGGGGGGGGCCCCCCCCCCCCCCCCCCCAACCCCCACCAAAAAAATGTAACTAATTGTCATTCCGATCCGCCGGTTGGCGGAGAGGAATCTACTTTGAAATATTTCCTGTCAATTAATTTTACCGGACAACAATGATAGAAAATAGGCAAGTTAGTAGTAAATTAAAAGGTTGTGGCTCGTTTCAGCATTCTTGCAGCTTGAAATTGAAGTGTTTTGAAATCGCCTACTTTTCATATACTTGCTCATGAGGTTAATACTTTTAAACTCCAATACTCCAACAAACCAATAACGAATAATCCGCCAGTGGGCGGACAAACTCAATAACCAATAACGAATAACCATTAACGAATAACCAATAACCAATAACCATTAACGAACGCACTCTTCCCATGAACGTAACTCCAAAAAAACGGCTCGGACAGCATTTTCTTACCGATGAAAATATCGCTCAAAAAATCGTGGAAAGCCTCAAGGGGAAAGACCGCGTTTTGGAAATTGGTCCGGGAACCGGGGTGCTTACTAAATATCTTGTAAAAGAGATTAGCGATTTAAAAATAATTGAGATTGACCGGGAAGCTGTGGAGTTTCTTCATGAAAATTTCCCTGAACTTGAATCGCGGATTATTCATGCTGATTTTCTCAAATCGGATATCACCACCATTTTTGACCAGCAGTTCACCATCATCGGAAACTTTCCTTACAATATTTCGAGCCAGATATTTTTTAAGGTCATCGAAAACAGGGAAATGATTCCTGAGCTTGTGGGGATGATCCAAAAGGAAGTTGCCGAAAGGCTGGCCGCTCCATCTGGAAATAAAACCTATGGCATCCTCACTGTAATTTTAGGTGCATTTTACGACATCAAATACCTTTTTACTGTAAGTGAAAATGTTTTTATCCCGCCTCCAAAAGTTAAATCTGCTGTTATTCGATTGACCAGAAAGGAAAATTTTACTTTGGATTGTGATGAACGGCTTTTTGTGAAGGTGGTAAAAACCGGGTTCAATCAGCGCCGTAAAAAATTGCGCAATTCTCTCAAAAGCATCATGCCCGAAAATGTGGATACCTCCGCTGAAATATTTTCGAAAAGACCCGAGCAATTGGATTTGAATGGGTTTGTTGAATTGACGAAACTATTGACGTAATTAACTTGCTTAATCAGCCCCATACCTTTGTTGTTTGGTAGATGCAGTGTATGTTTGTTGAAGTATAAGCAAGGGAAAAATGCAACACATCGAAAAAAGCGTGCATCTACAACAAGATAAAGACCTCCTGATCCATCTTTTAGAAATCAAATAGTTACAGCAATACTATTGTAAATCTTTATGTCGCAAATTTCACACTAAAGAACTTCGTGTTTCTTTGTGCCTTCGAGCCTTGGTGGCAAGGGAATAGGGCATAGCTACTCACATAGTGATGCCCGCCTTGCCGGCGAGGCAGGCCCTTGGCACAAGACACAAAGGCTCGAAGGCTCTCCCGATAGGCATAACCGCTTCGCGAGGCGAGCCTTTGGTAAAAGTTTCACGAAATGTATTTTATGCGACATAATTTTTGCGTTAAGTCAGGGGTTCTAAGATATGTTAGCCCAAAATATAAATACTCGGAAGATTTAAGATTATCCTCAAGAAATTTTATAAACCATAGGGCTGTACTATCAGATATGATCCGCTACCCGCTTTGTCGTCAAGTTAATTTAATCTAACGTTTCCATGTCCTCGTATCTCGGACGATAGAAAGTTGTATGCAGACTTTCGAACGTCAGCCAGTTTGCTGACTTCGAAACTTTAAAAAAAGGACAAACTAATTTATTTTATAATTATTTAGGTGGCAGAATCTAATTCCTCGTCATCTTGACCCCATCCTGCCGAGCTTTGCTCGTGCATGCACGAGACTTCGTCTCGGCACCAACCCTTTCTCCGCCAGTTGGCGGGAAGGGGGATCCGCCGCACAAGCTGCAGCAGTGGCCAGTGCGCTGGTATTCTCCCCCTCAAGGGGGAGTTAGAGGGGGTATAAGAAAGTGGCCATTTTAATGAGAGCTGATAAAAAGCACCTAAATAGTTACTTTTTTTTAATAAATTTCCCGCTTGCCGCAGAAATATGATTATTTACTGATATCGAATAAATGCCAGTGTTTATATTTCTGATGTTGATTTTAATTTCTTTCCCGGAAAACTCTCCATTCAAAACAACACTTCCATTGCCGTCAAATATTTTGTACTCCACGTTTTCACTTTCCCCGAATGGGTTGTCTATGGTCAATTCCTCCACAGCGGGATTTGGGAAAATATTTAATTGATGGCCGGTTTTTGGATTTTCAGCAATACTAACAAAAATATCCAGATAGACTTTGTACATCGAACGGCCATAAGTAGCCGCCACAATCATTCGCTCACCATCGTGGAAAGTGAGGTCACAAACCGGGACAAGCGGTAGATCGGCGCCAAGCATTCCCCAGTTTTCACCACCATTCCAACTCACAAAAACGCCTGCATCGGTGGCTATATAAAATGTACCTTCCACATCCGGATCAATTACAATATCGTTGACGGGAACTTCGGGCAGGTCTCCGGAGATGTCTTCCCAGCTTTCACCAAAATCGTTGGTTTTGAAAATATGCGGCAAATATTCATCAACCCTGTAACCCGAAATGGTAACATAAGCTGTGCTTTCGTTATTGGGGTCAGCAGCAACGCGGGTTATCCAGCGTATGGGCAGGTTATCTGAAATTTTGTTCCAGTTCTCACCACCCGATTGTGTTACCCAAACATTCCCGTCATCGGTGCCAGCATAAATTACATCCCCATTAAGCGGCGAAACAGAAAGTGTAGTAATCGTTCCAAAAGTCTGGTCGTATTGTCCGGCGCCATTGCTTAAGTCCTGGCTGATGGCTGTCCAGCTTGCAGCATGATTTGTGGATTTGTAAATCTTACTGCCTCCAAAATACAAAGTTGAAGGATCGTTGGGGTCAAATACCAGTGGCGACATCCAGTTGAACCTGTCGGAGCCAATGCCATTCAATCCTGACGAAAATGAACTCCCCCCGTTTGTCGATCTGCCCAATCCGCCATATTGCGATTCGGCATATACATACTGGTTGTTATCAGGATTTACCAAAACGTAAAAGCCATCTCCTCCATAAATCGATGACCAGTCGGTTAGCCCACCTGTCATGGTGCGATTGGTGCCGTTGTCCTGGGTGCCTCCATATAAGCGTTCCGGGTTTTGATAATCAATCTCGCAGGTATAGAACTGCGTTATGGGTAAATTCTCGACATGCATGAATGAGTTTCCGCCATTTTGTGAAATATAAACGCCGCCATCATTTCCTATCACTACAAAACTATTGTTGTTAGGATGTGAATTTACAGCATGTTGATCCACATGCACGCTCCAGCCCGAAATGTTCGACCAGGTATTTCCGCCGTTTATTGTTTTGTACATGTCGAAGCCAATGCCGTAAACAATATCGGGATATACAGGGTCAACCCGAACGCGGCCAAACCACCAGCCATACGAGCTGTATATTCCCGAAAGGCCGCTGCTGTTAGTTTCTGTCCAGTTATCGCCTCCATCAGTTGTTTTAAAAACCCCGTCAAAGTACCCGGTTTTATCGGCGTATATTGCATATAAAATCTCAGGATTGGAGGGTGCTAAACTAATTCCAATTCTGCCCACGTTTGAGCCTGTTGGCAATCCGTTTGTCAATTCACCCCAGGTATCTCCGCCGTTTTCTGATCGGTAAATTCCACAAGATGGCCCTCCATAGTTTCTTCGGTTTGGACGACGAACACGTTCCCATAAGGCTGCATAAATAATGTCAGGATTTTCAGGATTAATCGTGATATCTATGACTCCTGTCGAATCGTTGATGTAGAGCACTTTTTCCCAGCTTTGTCCTCCATCCTGTGTTTTAAAAACTCCCCGTTGTGAGTTTTCCGAAAACATCCTGCCCATAGCAGCTACATAACAAATATCAGGGTTTGTGGGGTGAGTGGCAATCCTGCCGATACTCCCGGTTTCTTCCAGGCCTGAAGCCAACCAGGAATTCCCCCCATCTGCTGAGCGAAAAATTCCTAAGCCTTCATACGAAACCGATCCTCCTCCGGCATTAGCTTCACCGGTTCCGGCGTAGATAATGTCAGGGTTTGAAGGCACCAAAGCAATATCACCAATTGAAAGGCTGGGCTGATCATCAAAAATCGGAGTCCAGATATTGCCACCATCTGTGGTTTTAAAAATCCCTCCTGAAGCTGCGCCAATATAAAATGTTTGCATATTGTCGGGATGCATCGCCACGCACGAAACCCTTCCGCCAATATTCAGTGGCCCTGCCAGTTCCCATTCACCTTCCGATTTTTCGTTCTTGTTTTTTGCCTTCATTTCAACAGCCTGAATCATTGCATCGCGATAAACACCATGATTAATATCCAGGTTAGGAAATGCCCTTTGAGTAAAAAACCAGTCATTTGGTCTGGGAAGTGCTTCTTCAGGATTGCTTTTTTGAGAAAGGTTTGAAATAAAGAATGCAAGAAATAGGGAGAGTAATAAAATAGTAGCCGGCAGTAAAAATCTTTTCATTTCAGTAGTCTATTGAGTTGAGCGCGAAGATAGTAAAAAGTATTTTCTGGAAATAGGCATTATGATTTCTGACAACTTAAATCATAAAATTCTTAGTGACTGTTGCGTACATATTACCACAAAATAAATTCGGGACTGACATCATGAAAATTTTGATAGTTTTCAAGGGAAGGATTAAAGCGTAGGCTTCTGAAAGCGACACAGAAGCCAGCGCTGGCTTGTGCTGTGGTGCGGCTTGTGTCGTGTGGTTAATCCAATCCGTAGAAAACAAGAAATTTTAATGCAGTCTTGACCTTTTGTTTCTTTTGGGTCAAGCCAAAAGAAAGTAATTGATAGAAAAACCGTGAGTTGTATTTGTTTGGTGTAAAGATGATAATAGTTTAAAAATCTTTACTCAACCGGTGGCGGGAAAATAACAAAGCAATCTTGTTTAACCCTGATAAAATAGGCTTTGCCCGGCATGAGATGTGTTAGGGTAAAAATGCTTTGCTCGGCCAGTAAACTTTGTTGGTATCAATCGAATAGGGAAGTGTGTCATCACCCGGGTTGAAAATTGTAATCTCCTTTTTCATAGCGGTGTCGGGTCTGATGACAATGTAAAACGAGTCGGGATTCACGAGAATTTACAGGAACAAGGTGTCAGTTTTTATGCTGTTCGGCTGCAGGTTTTCACCATTCATTGCTGAATATTGAGTAACTCCGCTTATCCACATTGTGAGGGCTGCCATAAATAAAACGGCAGTCAGGATATTTTTGGTCTTACACATATTTTCAAGCTTAGCCCGTTTAACTCATAAAAATTCTGTCGAACTTTCGGCAATCAAAATCCTAAGCAAAATTACTATGCCATATCAATACTTCCGTGGCACCGTAGCCAAAATTTTTCAACGATGCATCCCTGCTTTGTATATTATCATAAGATTTAAGTATTTCCATCATCTTGGTTTTTAATACGCCCTCGCCCACACCATGAATAAATGTAACCTTGGTCAAATATCCCTTAATTGCGCTCTCCAGGCATCTTACGAAATAATTGAGCTGGTAATTCAACATGTCAACATTTGTCATTTTAGAATAATCCTCGGTAAGTTCGCCAATGTGCAGATCTACAACGGCCTCCCTCGGACTTGTTTTGTGCTTGTTAATAAATTCTTCGGGCTGTACAGGTTTGGCATGTTGCATTTTAACCTCCTCATCATATTTTTCATCCAATTCCGATTCTGCCACAGCGGGTTGTATGGAAACCTCATTTATGAGGAAAAGAAACGCTTTTTCACTTAAAATTGAACTATCCTTATAGGCCGTTTCACGAAATAATTTGGCTGGTTTAATACTGAAAGTGCTATTAACAGGGGCTAATACTTTCGATGAATTTTCAGGATGATACATGGCTTGCAATATACCATAGCTCCACTTTTCAATCTCTTCGCGATCGATGGTATTAAGCAAAATCTTGGTGTTTGGTTTCATGGCATCATAGTCGGTACCCTCCCAGGCACCGTTGGCTTTCCGTAAAACCAAACTGAATAAAACATCATGATTGGTGTAGTTGATCAGGTAAATGTCGAGTGAACCGGTTAGCAACCACCGCTGATCCTGCGGAACATAAGCTAAGTAAATGCCTTTTTTGTCGTCACCTTTTGCTTTAAATATTTCAAGTCTGCTGCTTCTTTCTTCGTAAACCACCTCTTCAACAATGGGTTGTGTGGCAGGCCTGTTTTGCTGGGGCACACTAAATACTTCCGACTGGTGACCACCAAACATTGAAGGATCCTGAACAATAACCAATTCGTTGGTTAATGTTGGGATTTCAAATCCGTCTTCAATTTTCACGTGTACCAAATTGCTGGTAACAATCTTAGTAACCACGCCACCTCCGTGATCGTTAAGGAATTTTACCTTATCTCCTATTTTGAATTTCATGATATTAAATTTTTTGCAAAAGTACGCTACTTTTTCAAGCTTCCGGTAAGTCTTTTCAATATCTGAAAATGCCAATTTCCGTTTTTGTGTTTTTTGAGGTGCTTAAAAAAAGCCAGGCAATAAAAACATTATCAGTGTTATTATAATTAACGGTTCTACTACTATTTAAGTGGAAAGAAACTTTTATTACTAAATTTCTTTAAACAACAAATTTGCTAATTCAAAAATAATCAAACCTTATTTAAAAAAACCAACCTTAGTAGAGCGGATGAAACCCCGGAGATATCACAACCTTATTTACTAATCAAAATTGCCATACACTTTTTATTGTAGCCTCGTTCTGTACCCACACAAATTACAGTAGTACCTTTTTTTTATTGGGCATTCCTACCTTTTTCGTGGTAAATTTAAAAAGGAAGTTTTTGATTTTGATACCTCCATTGAGGATTTCAGGGAGCGTTGTGAAAAGGGGGCTTCCCGTTATGCCAAAATTCCTGATGGGATCGCAGTCGATTCTGAAATCATCGAAGGGATGAAATGCGAGTGGCTAACACCCGAAGGCTGTGATAAAGATAAAATGATACTGTACGTTCATGGCGGTGGCTATGTGTCAGGGTCATGCAACGATCACCGTGGCTTTGTATCAAAATTTGCTAAATACACAGGATTTAAAAACCTGGTGTTTGAATACCGATTGGCTCCTGAGCATCCCTTTCCTGCTGCATTGGGCGATGCTGTGAAAATATACACTTGGTTGCTTTCGCAGGGATATCATTCCAAGAATATTCTCATTGCCGGCGAGTCTGCAGGAGGCGGTTTAACACTGGCCTTGCTGCTTGCGCTTAAGGAACAAAATATTAAATTCCCGGCAGCCGCTGTGGCCATTTCTCCATGGACTGACTTAAGTTGTTCCAGCAATTCGTACAAAACAAAAAACAAAAAATCGGTAGCTCCGCTCAATTCATGGATGGTTTTTGCCAAACACTACGCCGGAGATGCCAATCCGACAAATCCCCATATTTCACCACTATTTGGCGATTTACGTGGGCTTCCTCCTATCTTTATCAATTCCGCTGTAAATGATGAGCTTTTTGAAGATGGTGAAAAGTTTTACCTGAAAGCCAGAAATGCTGGTGTTGATGTAACTTTCAGGGCAGGAGAAGGCATGGTGCATTGCTACCCTTTCTTGGCATCCATGTTCCCGGAAGCCACCCAGGCAATGAATGAAATTGTAGGGTTTGTTAATCATCATCTCAATAAATGAGAAATTGATCGTTGCCCTCGTGATGATTTTTTGTGTAACAAGCCGTCTAAGATGACGACATTCAATGATTTCCTAAAGTTCAAGGTAATGAATTATCCCTTCCGTTTTCATAAAAACAATATTGCTATTTTTGCTTTCTAAAGCATGATAAAAATGAAGACTATTTTCCTTTGGGTATTTTCGAATATAATTCTGATTGGAGCTTTTGCCCAGGCTCCAAGAACTACTGTTTTGGTAAATGATTCAGGCGGAAACATGGTGAAGGAAATTTATCTGGCAAGGGCCGATGATGAAAGCATTAAAGAAGGAACATATCAACAATTTTTCAGGGATACCCTTATTACACGTGGCCGGTATTCCAATAATAAAAAATCTGGTTTATGGCAGTTTTTCGATTATTCAGGGAAACTCAATTTTTCGGGAAGCTACCTCAATGATATTAAAGACGGGAAATGGATATGCACACTCAACGGAAAGCTGTCTGCTGAGATATATTATTCCTTAGGCAAAACCGACAGCATTTTTGGTTTTTTTGAAAATGGCAACACCGCAGTTGAAGTATGGAGGTATGCCGATGGAAGTGGATTGATACAAACATATTACGATAATAGAAATTTAAAAGAAATTCAACCCACCTTAAAGGGAAAACCCCACGGCGAGTATAAAGTTTATTTTAAAAATGGCCGGCTTCACCGTGATCTCATTTATGAAAATGCCCTCATGAAAACCGTAATAACTACTTTCGATATGAGTGGAACGGCAATCGATGGCGGCACACTCAAGGATGGAAACGGAAGCCTGGTTTCTTACTATCTCTACGATTCGATTGATAATGTGGATATGAAAAAGTATTGCCATCTCGGATTTACAGATGGAACGCTGAGTGGAATTGCAAGTCATTATTTTGAGAACGGAAAATTAGAGTCCTCCGGTTTTACCGAGAAGGGATTTACTGTTGGTGAATGGAAATACTATTTGGACGATGGTAATATTAAGCACCTCATCAATTACAATTACAGCCCTTTTTCTGATAGCAAAAGACAGGTGGCTACTGAAATTTATTCTGCTACAACTATCAATACCGGGCAGCGCAATCCCGAGTTTCAGGGTGGGGGCGAAGCGTGGCTGGAATTTCTTGAAAAAACAGTACACTATCCCAACGAAGCCGGCGACTTCCCCACTTTAGGAATAGTTTATGTCGATTTTACAGTTTCGGATATTGGCACAATAAGCTCAAGTCGCATTGTAAAAAGTGTAAACAACGCCCTTGATGGTGAAGCCTTGCGGGTGATTGGCGAGATGCCCCGCTGGAATCCGGGGTTGAGTTATGGTATCCCGGTAAGTATGCGTATGAATATGCCTCTTTCGTTCAATATTGAGTAGAATAATTTCCTGACTTGCCACAAGCTTCAGCCTGTGGACAATTGAAATTTCCAGAAACAGGAATACATTGAGCCATTTGAATTCTCACATTTCCTTATAATTAAAACTATGTTTTTCTGTGATTCTAATCACTAAATATTATGTTATTATGCGAATGTAATCGCAAAATATTATATATTTGCATTTCTATAAAAATGAAATATTATGATTTCAAGATTAATATCAAAGCCAATCGAACAGGATTTTTTTAAAGAAAAAGCAATTATTGTTTTAGGAGCACGGCAGGTAGGAAAATCCACTTTAATCAATGCTGTTTTAGAAAATTATAAAGCTGAGGTCCTTCAGTTTAATGGTGATGATGCTGATATTAGAGAAATCTTTGATAAGCCGACTGCTGTTCGCATGAGGAACATTATGGGGCAAAATAAAATTGTTGTGTTTGATGAAGCACAACGCATTCCAGATATTGGGATCATTATGAAATTATTCACGGATCAGGTAAAAAATGTACAGGTAATTGCTACTGGATCATCCTCGCTTGATTTGGCCGACAAATTAAATGAGCCTTTAACCGGCCGGAAATATGAGCACCTGCTTTATCCGCTTTCCTTTGCTGAAATGGTAAATCATCATGGTCTTGTCGAAGAGCTGAGGCAAATAAAACACCGCATTATTTTTGGCTATTACCCTGAAATAGTTACTTCGCCCGGCGAAGAAATCAGGTTATTGAAACTGCTTGCCTCAAGTTATCTTTACAAGGATATTTTTTCCTTAAATATGATAAAGAAACCAATGATGCTTGATAAGCTTGTTCGGGCATTGGCATTACAGGTTGGGAGTGAAGTATCCTACAATGAACTTTCCCAATTGGTAGGAATAGATAAAGGAACCATCGAAACTTACATCGATCTCTTGGAAAAATCATTTGTTTTATTCAGGTTAGAGGCTTATAGCGGTAATGTTAGAAACGAAATTAAAAAGGGAAAGAAGATTTATTTTTATGACAATGGAATTTTAAATGCCATTATTGGGAATTTTGCCCCGGCTGAGCTCCGGCCTGATATTGGAGCACTTTGGAAAAATTACATTATCAGCGAACGGATAAAGCGGAATACATATAACGGGTTCCACGGCAAACATTATTTTTGGCGCACCACCCAACAACAGGAAATTGATTTTATTGAAGAAGTTGACGGGAAGTTTTACGCTTATGAATTTAAATGGAATCCCAGAAAAAAAGCCAGATTCCCTACAACATTCCTGAATACCTACTTCCCTGAGAGTACATTGGTTGTTACCCCGGAGAACATTGATGAGTTTTTACTTTAGGATGGGCTAAAGCCCGAAATATTTTGGAGTGCAGCCATTAACCCCGGGCTAAAGCCCGAGGCAAGTCAGCCCGAGGCAAGTCAGCCCGAGGCAAGTCAGCCCGAGGCAAGTCAGCCCGAGGCAAGTCAGCCCGAGGCAAGTCAGCCCGAGGCAAGTCAGCCCGAGGCAAGTCAGCCCGAGGCAAGTCAGCCCGAGGCAAGTCAGTTTGCCTTACCACAGGCTTCAGCCTGTGGTCTAAGAAATAAAGAACTCCCCGGGCTTTAGCCCTTACCTTTAATTACAGTTCTGAAATTAGGGCTAAAGCCCGAAATATTTTGGAGTGCAGCCTTTTTCCCCGGGCTAAAGCCCGAAGAAATTCAATCGTCCTCCGAAAACCTCTCTAATCCATATTTCTCAATAAATTCATCCAACTCTTCATTGAAATTTTTTGTCCGGTGATGCTCCTCCTGGCCTTTGATGTAATTTCGGATTCTGTTCACTTCCGAAAGCCCTATCGAAACTGCCCAATAACGCCGCTGCCACTCGAAATTTTGAGGGGTGAGTTTGTTTTTGTTGATCCAGAATGAGGATTCCCCTTTTATCAGTTGGGCTATTTCACCAAAGTTGTAATTGGCTTTCATCGAAATCAGCACATGCACATGTTCTGTGTAGCCATTGATAAAGTCGATGTAAATGTTTTTGGCTTTTGCATTTTCGCGGATGTGGTCGAAGATATCCTGCCTGATATCTTTTGTCATCAGTGGTTTTCTCTTTTTGGTTGTCCACACATAGTGAACCCAGGCTGTAATATTTGACATGGTACATTGTTTTTAGTTAAACTTTTATTGACTTACCACAGGCTTTAGCCTGTGGTTTAAGAAATTAAGAACTCCCCGGACTTTAGCCCTCAAAAGTAAAAAGCAATTCCAAAAAATTCCGGCCTCAAATTGAAGCCGGATTTTTTGATAATATTTTTTTAAAAGGTTTGTTTTCTTTTTACGCTCTTCCCTCTAACTTCTACCCTCTACCCTCTACCCTCTAACCTCTGCATCAATACACCGGAGTAATCCCCATATTGTAAAATAAGAAGGAATACATATCTGCATATTCTTCGATGATCTTGGCGGTGGGCTTACCTGCACCATGGCCTGCTTTGGTTTCTATTCTTATCAACACAGGATTAATACAGGCCTGTTTTGCCTGCAGTTCGCTTATAAATTTAAATGAGTGTGCCGGAACTACACGGTCGTCATGATCGGCGGTGGTGACCATGGTGGCTGGGTAGCAGGTGCCTTCTTTTACGTTGTGAAGTGGTGAATACTTGATGAGGTAAGCAAAATCTTCTGCTTTGTCGCTGGTGCCATAATCGGTAGCCCAGGCCCAGCCAATGGTGAAGAGGTGATAACGCAACATATCCAGAACGCCAACCGCCGGGAGAGCAACCTTAGCCAAGTCCGGGCGTTGTGTCATTATGGCTCCTACCAAAAGGCCACCATTGGAACCGCCCTGAATGGCGAGATAATCCGATGAGGTATATTTATTTTGTATAAGGTATTCGGCGGCAGCTATAAAGTCGTCGAATACATTTTGCTTTTTGCCCAAAGTTCCTGAAAGGTGCCAGTCTTCACCATATTCGCCGCCACCACGGATATTTGGCATGGCAAACACGCCGCCCTGTTCAAGCAGCAATAAGCGGGTTGTACTGAATCCGGGGGTAAGACTAACATTAAATCCACCATAACCATAGAGCAAAGTTGGATTTTTGCCCTTGAGTTCAAGACCTTTCTTGTGTACTATAAACATGGGAACTTTTGTACCATCCTTACTTTCGTAAAAAACCTGTTTGGTTTCGTATTTTGTGGCATCAAAGTCGATTTGGGGTTCGCGGTAAATTTCCGATTTATTTTCGGCAATATTATATTTATATATGGTGCTCGGGAAAGTGAATGATGTGAAGCCATAAAAGGCAATATTTTCATCTTTCTCACCATTAAACCCCGACATGGTTCCAATTCCGGGAAGGTTGAAGTCGGCAATTTTTTCACCATCCATATTATAAATAAATGCCTGGCAATATGCATCCTTCATATATTCGGCAACTATTTTTCCACCCACCAGCGAAATGCCTTCAAGCACTTCCTCTTTTTCGGGGAGCAAAGTTTTCCAATGCTTTTTGTCTAATTTTTCAGGATCCACTTCAAGAACCTGGTATTTGGGGGCTTCGTAGTTAGTGCGAACCAACAACTTCCCCTTGTAATCGTCAACCACATCATAATTATTATCAAAACTATCAACCAAAGTTTGGAATGTTGCATTCTTTTTAGTTAAATCTTTAATATAAAGCGCATTTCCTGTGGTACTTTCGGTTTCATAAAGAATCAGGAATTTTTCATTTTCGGTGGTGCTTGCATAATAATTTCTGAGGGGCTGGTTTTTATTTTCATAAATCAGTTGATCCTGAGTTTGATCTTGTCCAACTTTGTGGAAATATACTTTGTGGTATTCGTTTTTGCCTGAGAGCTCACTGCCTTTGGGCGCATCGTAACGGCTATAATAAAATCCATCGCCCTGCCACGACATCCCCGAAAACTTCACCCATTTTAAATGATCATCTAAGATTTGACGGCTGTCGATTTCCATTACAAAAATCTCGTTCCAGTCGGAGCCACCGCGTGCCACCGAGTAGGCCAGGTATTTTCCATCCTTCGACACATTATAACCCGCGAGGGCTACTGTACCATCATCCGAAAGTTTGTTTGGATCGAGCAGCATTTGGGGCTCGGCATCCAGATTTTCCTGCACGTAAAACACACTTTGGTTTTGCATCCCGTCATTCTTGAAAAAGAAATAGCGCTCGCCTTTTTTAAATGTTACGCTAAATTTCGGATAATCCCAGATTTTGGTCAGGCGGTCTTTAATCTGGTTTCTGAAAGGAATTGTTTCCAGAAAACTATCAGTAACCAAGTTTTGTTCTTTTACCCAGGCCTCAGTTTCGGCAGAAGTGTCATTTTCGAGCCAGCGATAGGGGTCGGCAATTTCGGTTCCGTGGTAGTTATCAGTTACCGGTCCTTTTTTTGTTTCCGGATAATTGATCCGGGCTTGCTGTCCGCAACTTTGTATTATCATCATTCCTGCAACAATCAGTAAGTAAATTAGTTTTTTCATTTTGATAAGTTTTGTAGTCATTATTATAACGTTTAATATTGCAAAGCGCAAAAGTAACGAAACAGGATTTTATCATCACTAAAAAAACTGAAAATGAGTAAGAAAATTAAAATGAGGAATGTGTTCAGGGTGGATGTTGCACCCGAAGGCGATCATGAGGATTATCGTAACGCTGAGATGATCAATTACAGCAGCATCAGTATGGATGAGTTGGGGAATGTATCCGAAGATATTAAGTACGATGATTATGGTAATGAGATTGGCCGGCAGAAATATAGCTACGATGCAAAGGGAAACATGGTAGGTGAGGAAACCTATAATGAAGAGGGGGAGTTGGAAGAAAAACTATCGTTTGAATACGAAGCGGATGGGAAGGTGAGTAAAAAATTTGTGCATTATCTGGATGACACCGTGGATACGGTATGTTATATTTACGATGGTGATAAGCTGGTTAAAAAAGTTTTGATAGATGAGGACGGAGAAGTTGAGGAAGAGGAAATATATGTTTATGATGGCGATAGGTTGAATAGCGAGGAGGAATATGAAGAGGGTGAGCTGACGCTGAAAAACACTTTTAAATATGACGAAAACGGCAAAGTGATCGAAGCCGTTGTGTTTAACGGTGAAGAAGAGTCGAAGCTCGTCAACGAATATGACGAAAATGGCAACCGGATTTGTTTTTTCAAGTATGATGAAAATGACAAACTCATCGAAAAGCATCTGATGACTTATGATGAAAAGGGCAATGCCATTGAGATTATTGAAGAAGATCGTTACAAGAAATCCACAGTAAAAATTGATTATGATGAGCATGGAAATGCCATTGGCCAAAAAGAGATTAACCGTGGTGGCGCTATAACCCATGAGGTAGCCCGCGATTATGATGAAGATGGAAATTTAACCGAGGTACGAGCTGTAATCATGGGGCCTGATCAAAAACCTGAACGAAAGTATATGCTGGTTTATAAGTATGAGTTTTGGGATGAATAAGGCGCTTCGCGTAAAATACCCTGCGGGTGTCATCCCGAAAAGTAGAAAATTTTCAATTTTCGTAACTTTTCGAGGATGCTCGAAAAAATATGAAATCAAATCCCGAACCTTCGGGATGTTTTTTCGGCATTGATGGTCATTTGCCCTGCGGGCGTAATTAATTGTCATTGATAGTCATTTGTTGTATTTATTTTATGCCTGAAATGTGTGCGGCCATTCCCCTTTAAGGGTCAGGGGTGCGTAGGGCTTGAAGTCATTTTTGGTCATTGATGGTCATTTGCCCTGCGGGCGAAATTATTTGTTCGTGTATAATCAGCCGGTCAGGGCTTGACTTTAAGTCAAACCCTGACTAAAAAGGGTCAATACAGAAACCCGAACAACCATAGTGGTATTTTATTCCCAAAGCCATATTCAATATCATCAGCAGCTATAAATGAATTTTCAACACCCGCTATTTGTTGGTAGGTTTTGTTTTTGCCTCCAACCTCAAAATAATACAAATCATCAACGACAAAATCGCCTTTTATAGCCGAAGCAACCTGATGCATATAAGAAAGCTGATTCACAAAAAATGATTCCCGCAAACTACCTGAATTATTTTGTACATCACTAAAAACAAAAAAGTGATTAGGATGATGAAGGTAGATCATCTCAGGCTTGGAAAGGCTTTTTATCCCTTTCCCTTCCTGAGGTATTATTCTTAAAATTTCAGCATCCTCAAGGTAATGCAAGTAATTGATTACCGACTGCCATGAAATACCAATTGCAGCAGCGAGGTTTGAAACATTAGGTTTGAATGGAATTTTTCTGGAAAGCAGGTTTAGGAATTTTTTTAATTTCCCGATATATTGAATATCAACGTTCAAAAGCATGGGCAAGTCAGTTTCTATCATTAATGCAATTGTATTGGATAGTTTTATTTGATAGGTTTCAATATTTTGTAAATAGTACGGATAATAGCCATGATGAAGATAGTGAGAAAAGTGTTGAAATGGTTTAATTTGTGAGTTTATTTCCTGGCAGTACTGTTCGTGATTTTGTGTTATTTCTTCAATCGTATAGCTATTTAACGATGCGCCGGTTTGTATTTGCAAATACTCTCTGAAGGATAAACCTTGCATGTGATAAACCACAGCTCTTCTACTCAGGTCTGCCTTGCTTTTCAAAATATCAATAATGGATGAACCGGTAAATACAACATTCATCTCTGGCAAGTTGTCATAAATATTTTTAAGCTCAATCGACCAGTTGGCATATTTATGTATTTCATCAATAAATAAATGTGTTCCCCCTGTTTTATCAAAGTCTTCCGCAAGTTGTACAAGATTATCATACGGGAAATCAATATTATCAAGGTTGATGTAAAGGCACGATTTATCAAAACCATATACTTCCTTAATATGCTGAAGGATAAGTGTAGTCTTTCCAACTCCTCTTGCACCTTTTATCCCAATTAGTCGCTCATCCCATATTATGTGGTCATGCATGCTACTCCTGAAAAGGGTTCTCAAACCATTGAGAACTTTTTGGTGTTTGGAAATTAATTTTTCAATCATCTGGTTCTATAATTTATAATGCAAAGATAATAAAAATAAATCAATTTTATTAACTACAGATTATAAAACTACACCATTTTTATTAACCAGAGATTATAAAAAATTTCGGCAAGTCAGGGCTTGACTCAAAGTCAAACCCTGACTAATAATCTCATCCTCCCAAATCGAAGGGGGATAATCGTTGTGATTTCGATCCATGACTAATAATCTCATCCTCCCAAATCGAAGGGGATAATCGTTGTGATCTCGATCCCTCCCGGTGAAGCCTCGGCCATTACCGGAATAACTTCCACGCCGGCAGCAAAGGCTTTGATGAGGGTTTCGGCATAATCGGGGTCAATATCCCTTGCCAGGCCAAACATATTAATGTCGGTGCGCTGAATTACATAAAGCATCACTGCCCTCATGCCTTCAGCTTTTATGTCCATCAGTGTTTCCAGGTGTTTTTTGCCACGGGTGGTAACGGCATCAGGAAACCTTGCCCAATTCCCAACTTTCATAGTTACATTTTTTACCTCGATGAAACATTTTTCATTTTCGTTTTCAGCAAAAATATCAATCCGGCTGTTGCCATATTTTACTTCACGCGATATTTTATCATATCCTTTTAGGCCAAATATCTGCTGATCGCGGATTGCCTCATAAGCCAAAAGGTTAGGGATGGAAGTGTTTACGCCCACCCAGCGGCCACCAATCTTTATCATTTCCCAGGTAAATTGTGTTCTTCTTTTTGGGTCGTTTGCCGGGCTAAGATACACTTCGGCACCTTCTTTCAAACAGCTTTTCATAGTCCCGGAGTTGGTGCAATGTGCTGTAACAGTTTCTCCTGTGTCGAGTGTAATTTCTGCTAAAAAACGTTTGTAGCGGCTAACGAGTGTTCCGTGGATGAGGGGCTCTGTATATTTCATTTATGGTTTGCTTATTTATAAATTTGAAAAATAAGAAATTTGCAGTGTTGGCAGTCGGTGTTTATCTGCAATTTTCTTCCATACGTATTGCGGCATTTTTATGGCCAAGATCCAAAGCTTTTTGCCAGGTCTTGCAGGCTTCGGGTGTTTGGCCAAGCATTTTATTGCACATACCCATATTATAAAATGCATTTGCTTCTCCGGTGATTTCGGCAAAACGACTAAAATCATTTAAGGCTTTCTGAAATTCGTTTAGCTTATAATAGGCATTGCCACGCATAAAAAGCGCTTGATAGTATTTTCGTTTCATTTGCATTGCCAGCGTAAGGTAGTCGATGGCTTTTTGGTTTTCATTAAGTTGGTAATATAACTCCCCGGCTTTTGCAAAGTTGAAATAATTGCCAGGCTCAAGGCGGTTCAGAATCAGGTAATCATTTAGTATTTCTTGTGTCTGACCGGTTTTTTCAAAAACATTTATTCGTTTTCGATATAACTCGGCCTTTGTCGAATCGATCTCAATAAGTTTATTGTAATCGGCAAGGGCGCTTTGGTAATCTTCTTTAAAGAAATATGCCGTGGCCCTGTTGTTAAGGGCATTTTCGTAGTCGGGCCAAATTTCAAGTGCGCGGTTAGCATCAGTAAATGCACCTTCATAATCGCCCAACATGCCTTTTACCGATGAACGATTGGATAAGGTTTTCGCATTGTCAGGATCCAGTTCAAGGCTTTTGTTGTAGTCGGCAAGGGCTTCTTTTTGGTTTCCAAATTGTACATGAGTGATACCCCGTGCAAGATAGGGATGCCCTACTTCAGGATTTTTTTCTATCAAATCATCGAATAATGTAAAACTGTCTTTCCAGTCTTTATTTCTATCCCAGGTTAAAAATGAGAAGCCGATAATAAAAAATGCAATTACCCCGATAAGTGTTGCCCTCATTGGGATATTATTTTTTGCTTTATTGTGTATAATATCCGTGGTAATAATCCCAAAAATATAGGCTAAACCGATATACGAAAGGTAGGTGTATCTTTCGGCAGAAAATGCCCGTCCGGCAGGGATGATTTGCAAAATGAAAAAAGTAGGAATGGCGAAAAAGGCCAATCCGAGTATCAGGTCTTTCCTGTTATTTTTTGCTTTTATAATCCACCATCCGGCAGCTAAAATTATTACCGCAAGTATGGCTGTTGAAATATAAAAGTCCACAGGTAAACTTCCGGATGAGGTGTCAGGGTAATAGTAATAGTTCATTAGTTTGAAAGGAGCAATGAACTTGTAGAGGTATATAAATATGGCGCTGCTTACAATAAATGGCCGGTGTATCCAGGCGATGTCAGGGGTTGAGGTGTCGTTGGCTGAACTTGTAAAATAAATAGCCAGAAGCCCAAATGCCAGGCTCAAAGCAAAAAATGGTATTTTTTCGAGGATGACATTTTTACTAAAAAGCTTCCTTCCTTTATACCAGTCGAAAGCCACAAGGATTAATGGAAATGATACCGCCACGGTTTTTGATAACAACGACAGCAGAAAAAACAGCAGGGTTAAAAGATAATTTTTTGCCGATCGCCTGCCCATAAAATTCAGGTAGGTGATGAGTCCGGCGAGATAAAAAATAGCATACAAAACATCCTTGCGCTCCGAAATCCATCCAACCGATTCGTAGTGCATTGGGTGTAATGCAAATACGAAGGATACAACAGAAGCAATATATATGTTGGGTTTAATTTTGTAGATGAGGAAAAACAACAGGATGATACAGCCCAGGTGCAGGATAAGATTGGTTACATGGTAGGGGGTTGGATTAAGTTCAAAAACCGAAAACTCTACCATGTAGTTAACCATAGTAAGGGGGAGATATAGCCCCACATACGATTTTGTAAAAACCTTATAAATGGATTCAGATGTTAGTGCTTTGATGTCAGGGTTGTTGGTGATGTAAAGGTCGTCGTCGAACTGATAAATAAAATCGTTGTTTAACGAACCGGCGTACACAATAAAAGTAAGCAGTAAAATTCCCCCGGGGTAAAACCATTTGTTGACCAGTTTTTTAGCTTCTTCCTTTTTATTTTTTTTATGTTGCTTTTTCATTCAAATTATTTTATTCCATTAACTATGGGCAAAAATATTTAAAATTCAGAACTCCTGACCCATCCTGGAATTGTATTCACAGTAATTGCATTTTCTCTGGGTCTTTTAGCCTACGTGTTTGTTTTTTTTACCACGAGGGCACGAAGGGCACTAAGTAGCACGAAGTAAAAAAGAATAAATGGTAATTGAATTGGTGACACATTTATTTACAATAATAATATAAATCGTTGATTTGTAATTTTAGAATTAGTAAATACTATTACAAAGGCTGAAAGCCTTTCATATAAAAAGAAGGAGCAGCGCTCCTTTTTAAAGCAAATGGAGTAGTATATTCTCAGGCTGAAGGCCTTAAACATTTTTTTGTCCCTCCGAAGGAGTCCAATGGACAGGCTTTCAGCCTGGTAAACATTCTGGCAATAGGCTCTTTTCTTTGATGTTCCTCCGCAGGAGTCCTATGGACAGGCTTTCAGCCTGCAGGACATATCTGGAAAACATGCTTAACCTGACGGCCATGCGCAGAAGTGGGATTTCCCCGAAGGGTCGGGATTCCGCACGTGCGGGACTTCGCTCAACATCACTCTCCCGCAGAAGCGGGATTTCCCCGAAGCGTCGGGATCCCGCACGTGCGGGACTTCGCTCAACACCACTCCAAAACTCCACCACTCCAAAACTCCACACTCCAACCTCTAAAATCTAACCTCTCCCTTCATCAATCCACTGCCTTTCTAAATACAATCATTTTCATATTTTCATCCAGCCACTCATTAATCAGCGCCCTGAAATCTGCATAATCCTGAACCGGGATTTCTTTGGAATTTAGTACAAGTTCCCGCTTTACCGAGATCATATTTTTCTTTGTGGAAATTTCAATTTTCACACTTCCTGCTTTGTTTTTCAAGTTTACAGCTTGCTTCTTGTTTACATATTCGAAGCCTGCAGGAATTTCAATTTCAAATTCATATTTTTCTTCCAATACATAAGGCAACACAAAAACGTCTTCCCGTTTGCTATTCAGGTAACTTATGTGCCAACTATCAAAACCTTTTTTTGCTGACGGCAGTGCCCATCTGTAAAACCCAAGTTGCTCTTTACAAGCGGCTTCTTTTTCAACTGAAAGTTGGGCTTCGGTTTTTGCAGGATTAGAATTTAGTACCTTAATTGCACCTTCTTCTTTTGAAACCATCGATCCGGAGATAATGTTTTTCAAGGAGTTTTTATCTTCCTGTAAACTGAGAAATGGATTGAAAGCGCCAAGAAGTTCTGCTTCGATCAGTCCTGATAATTTCATGTCTGCTGTAAATTTGAATTCACCCGAAAACTGAATTCCACTTTTGCCTGCTGATGGCTCCATTATCGAAAAGTCAGCATTTTTATACAGCGGAGCGAGCACATTATTTCCAAAATTAAATTCCATGGATTGATCTGTAATTTCGCTTGCAGAAATATAGAGGGTTCCGTTGCCTTTTGTATTTACCATAACAATGGCGTGTTCAAAAAGCGACAGGTCGGCTACTTTTTTATCATAATACTTCCGTGGGGCAACCAGCACAGGCACAGCATTAAAATCGGCAGCTTTGAGCAGCGCGGTGAGTAACACCGCTTTTTCGAGTTCAGTTCCCCCGTTGCTTTTCCAAACTACTTCAGGTGTGCGCACCCGATAGCCCAGCCAGTCCAGGGGAACATGGTCGTATTTCATGTTTTTAGCCACCTCTTTTTGAATGGAAAGTAAGGTTTTAATTTCGTTACTTTCATCCTTTAAGTCGCCCACAAAAGCTTGCATCTCATCCGTAAGGCGATAATCAAAAGCTTTTTGTTGTGTAAGCCAGTCAATCAACACGCCGGGTTTGCTTAGGTTGCTAAAAATCAATCGTGGCGTTGCCAGTAAGTCGCCCCTGAAATATTCTTTGGGCGATGCTTTTAATCCTTTAAATTGCCAGGTATAAACTTTTTCACTTCCCACTACCATAATTTCGGGTCCAGTGCGGAGCTTGAACATTTTGTGTTGCAACTCAACATCTGTCGGTACTTTCACAATAATCTCCATTTCATTTACAGGGGAAGATTCCTCGATGATCTCATTGCCCATCAAAGCAGGGAAATAGCCTTTTTGGGTGGTGATGGTATAATCAAGAAAAATCGTGGCCCCAAGCTCAAGGCCGGTGTGGGTAACCACCATTTCGCGTAAATGATTAAAAGCTGCCGAATGTGCGGCGGCGCGTGGCAGCACTTCATTGAAAGCATTGTCGGGAGCTTCAACTTTATTCCCATTGGCTATGATGGTATAACAATCGTTGATTTTCAATTCCTGGAACCCGGGATTGTAAACAATGAAAGTTTCGCCATAAAACCTGTTAAATGCATTATGCGTAAATAGTTTTAATTGTTTAAAATATTGATAACTCATACTTCCGTCATTGTTGAGGGTGTATGTTTTGGTAACTTTCTCAAAAACTGCATCGGCATTTTCCTGCTGTGCAAAAGCCGTATTAAAAATAAGTGCTGCTATGGTAATGATTAATATTTTCTTCATTTTCAATTCAATTTAAAATGGAAATTTTTATTTGATTATTTATAAAGAATTACCGGGTTGTGGGCCATTTCATTTTGTGCGTCAACCACTTTTTTAACCGCCTGCCAATCGCCGGGTTCATAAATTCTCTTTTCCAGGATGATCTCCTGTTCCATTTGAATGATGTTTCCCTTTTGGGATATTTTGCCATCGTAAGCGGCCACCTCTCCATCAATATCAACATCTGTAGCTTCATTTATCATCGAATATCCATCGGGAATTGTAATCATTTCATAAAGGGTTACCATTCTGCTGCAACGATCTCTGAAAGTATATTTTCGTTCATCAAGGTTTGTGTTGAGATATAGGTGCGACATGCCGCTTGCGAAAATGTTGCTGGCAACAAATGGCACGAAAGCCATCTTGCCTTCACCAACAAAAGCAAAATCAGGAATGCGGTATTTCACCTTTATTTCGATGGGGCCGGCTGAATGATTGTATGGGTTATCCCCGAAGTCCATGTTGATGATTTCTGCTTTAGGATTGATCCTTAAAAATTCGGATTCAAGGTTTTTCTCCCACTCCGATTTATAATCCCGGGTAAACATTCCCCGGATGGAGGCATCAGTCTGGCCTTCGGCGGTGAGATATATTTCACCTTCCAAAGTTCCGTTTTCGGTAATTGTTGAAGTGCCCGAAATTTTCAGGTAATGATTCTCAGGATCAGAAACTGGTGTAATCATCAAGTCGGCACCTTCGGGCACACCCATCAGGTAGTTTTGCTGTTGCTCGGCGCTCGACCAAAGCTCCCTGACAAATGGCACCCAGGTGGGGTCGAGCAGGTGGTATTTGCCATCCGAAAGTTTCACTACCGTTACGCTGTGGTTGAACTGGTCGGCAGGAATGTCTTCGATGCGCGATCCGGCCATGGTCATGGCGGGGTAGGATTCAAATTTGGCAGCCCTTAAAAAAGCGACCAGCAAACTTGCTTTATCTTTACAAACTCCACAGCGATCTCTGAAATTCATATCGGCATTGTGCAGGGTAAAACCTTCGCCGGGGCCCATCGAAATTCCCGAGTAGCGCATGTTGTCGGCCACCCAGTGTGTGAGCACCGAAACGCTGTCCATCTCGGTTTTAGCATCTTTGAGCAGTTCATCAACAAAAGCTTTAACTTCAGGCGTGGGGGTAAAGGCATCGTAGTCCTCGTTTACACCATAAAACCAAAGCGACTTGGCTTCCCAGTCGGGGCTGGTGGAGAGCAAAAGTTTTGGAGCAACATCCGATACCGAGCTCATATTGGCTTCGGTTTTGAAAGGCCCGATGTTGGTTTTTGAAAAGGTGTAAATCGTCCGGTCGCCCTGAAACCTCATGGATGCCTGGCACTCGCCATGGTAGAACTCAAACTGCATGGGTTTTTCGGCGGGCATATTTACCGTGTAAGTTTTGTTGATGATGTGCTGCATACTCCAGAATTCGACAATATCATAAAAATGGCCCCGCATGGGCGGGATATATTTATCTTCGTTTTCTTCCATTAGCAGGGCGTATGTAAATCCTTTTTTAAAGAGTTCAACTTCTATGGCATCGCCGGGCTCAAGCCTGCCTATTTCTATCATGCGTTCGCGGGCACCCCAATAAATGGCACGTGCCGGGGCGGGATAATCTTTTACTTCCGTAAGGTCAAGTTCTTCGATGGTGCCATCTTTCCTGTATATTTTCACCATCCGTATTTCTACAAAAGCTGAAAGCGGATCGTAGCCATATTCGATCACACGTTTCTCCAAAGCGCCCTCTTTGTTGAGGATTTTAAACAGTTGATGGGTATAAAAATACCCCAGTCCGGTTTCCTTAACATCAACTTTGGTACTGTCGAAAATGGTGAGGAAATTACTGCCAGGGTAATCGTTGGCAGTGCCGGCAGTACTGAGCAAATCCTCAACAGGGCCGGCAAATAGTATTAGCCCTGCAAACAAGCAAGTTAGCGATAATAGTAGTTTCTTCATTTTGCAATATTTTTTGGTTTGAAAAAATTGAGTGTAAAAGTATAGAAAAAAGGAATGATGCGGGATTGTTGGCCTAAAATTGAAAGCTGATTTTAAAACGAAAGTCATCCGATGAATAGTGCTTAAGCAAATGACACCTTGCGCATGGGAACAATGCCACTCCCGGGTGTAATTCATCGGATGACTCAAATCCTGAGATTGGGAAAAGTCATCCGATGAATAATGCCTAAGCAATTGACACCTTACGCAAGAGAACAATGCAACTTCCGGGAGTAATTCATCGGATGACTAAAAACCGGTAACCTGGAAAAGTCATCCGATGAATACTGCTTAAGCAATTGACACTTTGCATAAGGAAACAATGCAACTTCCGGGAGTAATTCATCGGATGACTAAAAACCGGTAACCTGGAAAAGTCATCCGATGAATATTGCTTAAGCAATTGACACCTTGCGCATGGGAACATCCATACTTTCGGGAGTAATTCATCGGATGACTACATTCCAATAGAAGTCACACCGTGAATTCTTCCTAAAAGCAGAGCAGGGTTTTAAAAATATAGCGCTACTTTCGGAGCTATTCACGGTGTGACTTGATTTTATACTTATTTAATTATCTCCACAGTTTGTGTAGCGGTTTTACTACCTGTTTTTAAGCGTACGAGGTACGAACCACTTTGTACTTCTTTCCCGCTTTGATCCGTGCCGTTCCATAGTAGCCGCTGCCTTTCGGGTGGCAGTGTTTTGTTGCAAAGTGTTTTTATCAATTTCCCTGATATGTCGAAAACCGAGAGGTTTATATGTTGGTGTTTTGTATTATCCCCCGGGGGGGCCGATGGCTCAAATTCGATAAAAATGTTTCTTGCACCCGGGTTTGGGTAGATTTTTAGTTCGGGTATTTGCTTAACTTCTTCTTTTATGTTTGTAATAATATCATATTTTGAAAAACGTATGTATCCTTTTTCTAATTCCTCACTATGCCACCAATACACAACGTAAAGCTTGTTTTTCGCAAATAGCAATGTTGGATAGTTACACAAATTATCAGAAGAATCAATTGGCTGACTAAACCATTTATTATCCATTCTGAAATAGTGTACAAGCTCTGTTTCAAGCTCTGTTGAAACAAAATACTCGGTTTCTACAATATGCACATCATTATTTTGATCGATTGCTATTTGTTGGCCAACCTGTCGTTTATCAGTTCCTGAAACAAGGTTAGGATTATCCCAGGAATTCCCTTCTTTTATTGTGTGCATTGTAGAGTCTGAAACTTCTCTTACTGCAATGGTTGACATTTTTCGGTAAGCAGTTTCAGGAACTAAAGATTTATTAAGTGAAATATCAATATCAACGACTATTGTGTCATTGCTTATCATTTCAGGGTATGCCCATAAACTGTTCTCTAAATAATGTTTATAATATTGGGGGCGCTCACCATAATAATTTGATGACATTGATGTACCCACTAGTTGTATCAGGTTATCATAAACAACAACACCATCAGAGAAAAAATACAGATCAGTGGAATCACAATAAGGGCAGAAAATATTACTCCATTGATCCCCTTTTCTGTATCTGTAATACATTTCATCGCTCAGGTATCCCCAAAAAACATACAAGTCATCCTTATCATCAATTAACACTGTCGGATAATGCGAACCCGGCATATTTTCAGAGACAACAAACGACTCACTCCATTGGTGGCCATCGTAGGTGAGCATTTTTATTAACCTTCCTTCGGGTGTCCAGCTATTGCCATCGTGGGTGTATGTTACATACAAATTGCTTTTGCTGTCGCAGGCAATGTGGGGCTGTAGCATCCAAAGGTCGGTGTTTTGTAAAATATCTAAGGGTTCTGTCCATGTAAGGCCATCGTCTTCCGATTTGGCGTACATGATCAGCCAGTGGCTGCCGGTAATATTGTAGCTCCACACAACGTGTATAATTCCTTTGTGGTCGATCACCATATCGGGATCCAGGCTGTACCCGCCGAGGTTAGAAATATTCACCGGCTCTGTCCATTCCTGCCCATAAAACGATTTTGATAGTGATATAAATAGTAGTGTTGTAATGATGAAACCGAAAAAGAATTGTCTTTTCATAAGGGTTAATATTTTAAAACCCGGCAGGAATTTCATCCATATACCGGCTGAAATCCCCTCCAGGTTCATTGTTTCCTTAGTTAATGATAGTGATCTTTTGGCTGTCTGAAATTATTCCGTTGCATTTGATGGTACAAAAATAAATGCCTGCATTCAACTCGCCGGCAAAAAATGCTGTGCTGTATTTTCCAGCCTCCTTGTTTCCTTCATCCAGGGTTTTTGCAAGCTTGCCTGTGTAATCGAATATGTTTATCCCGATCTTCGAATCCTCTGTTAATTCATAGTGAAGCGTAGTAGTCCCTGCAAATGGGTTTGGATAATTGGGTAGCAATCGGGCGGATTTGTTATCGCTCAAATCCGTTTCAGCTTGTAATATTGTTTCTTCATCTTTAAACAAAAGTGATATTAAATAATCACGGTTCTCGGTATATTGCTTTTTGGATTGTGGTATGTATTCCGTTAAGCTACCTATTGGTGCCGACTTAAGGCTGTCGTTTTCAATTTTCAGGTAAAGATTGCCCAGGTCGATAATGGCAAAAAGTGAATCGGCAAATGTGGGCGGGTTTTGTATAACATCCTCGTACCAGGTAATTGCACTGCCATAGTTTTCTGTTTGTATATTGCACAGATTGGAGAGAAAATCAGCCGTTTTCCCTAATAAGTCATCCTGATGCTGGTTGAGTATAGTTGTATAATAGGACTGTAATGCGGTGAATTCCTGGTTGGACATTTTTTCGACAATTAATAGTTCTTTCAATGCAGCTATTGCATATTCTGATTCGGGATAATCGTTTACAAGCTGTATGTATTTTGTTTTTGCGGGGGCATATTGGCCGGAGTCTGCCAGGGTATTTGCCTGAACAAACAAGTTTTCATCATTTTCGGCAACAGGGTTTTGAACCTGCAAATTCCAAACTGGATTCCAGGTAAATAGTTGGGTAGGGCAAAGATCGGTATGGGGATCGAAACTCGTACCCCAATAATTATAGATAACATCAAGATTCGGTTCTATTCCCAGGGGATCGGCAACATACTTTACAAGGCAGGTGTTATCATCATCAAAAATGGCATTAAACCTGAATTCGTAAGGAAAAGCCCCATCGGTAGCGTAAACCTGGTTTATGCTATTATCGTGTATTTGCTGGGTTTCATGTACATAATCAGCATACCTGTTTCCTACAACTGAAACCTGGCTTCTGTTTAATATCTCAACGCCGATTTCCGATCCATTGATGTTATTTTGGGATAAAGTTGCATTACTGTTATATAGCCAGATTCCGGCATCTACAAATGAACTGCCTGCCCCGTTGCCTGATATGGTATTGTTGCTTACATTATTAAGTAAATTCCCATGTCCTGAATTTGTGATCCTTATGCCATCACTTAAATAATTCATTACCATACATTCATTCACGGCAAAATCCTGGCAATCTGTTATGTAAATACCTGTATAAGCTGTTTCATCGGTTTCTTCTGAAAAGATATTAAACAGGTTGCAGTTGTTAAGCCTGCATAAATCGTTATCGGTGAATTTTAAAGTTGAACTGGGAAAAAATGTGTAATCTACATTTGATGTTTCTGCAGTAATTTCAACCATCGAAAGTTGAATCCAGGAATTCGTTATCTCTAACTGGTCAACCTCAAACTTGAAATTGCTATTGTAGGCATATAATGCATCAAATGAAATAATTGCATCAGGGTTGATAAAATAAAAAATTGAATTACCAGAGTATGCAGGGACGTTTATGGTTAAAGCCCCTGAAATGGTTATATTATCAGTTTGACATACAAATTGATATAATGGGGTTAAAAAATTAAAAGTAACGCCATCCCCAATGGTTAGGGATGATCCGTCAACAAACCACGCATCGGGAAGGTCTGTTGTAAAATCAACCACCGAACCATTGCTAAAGGTGAGATAAGCATCATCATATAAAAGTAAACCTGAAGTGACCGCAATCAGGCCCCTAGCAACAAATTGATTAAATGAAGTGATATTCGAAAATAATAATGTTGGATACTCCAGAGAGCTGTCCGTAAAAAAGTTGATTAAAAAAGGGTTGTCGAAAACAATGTTTTCCTGTGCCAGGGATTCATGGTTATTGATCCATTCATTTAGTTCCTCCATCATAATAAATCCATCTACTATCCAACTGTCAGCCAAAGCAAGGTCTTCCCCGGCATATTGGTCTTCCCCTTTTGGGGTAAAACCGGTTAGTGATGAAACCAAATGATAGTTCATCTCCCCGTGGTTGTAAGTAATATTGTTCAGCACTTCATTTTCGGTAAATGGTTGTGTATATGGTGGGTCATCATCCGGAGCAAGGTCATCCGCCCTGCTTGCGCCTTGGGTAGCTCCGCTCGATGTAATCACGATATTTCCGCTATTTTCGAGAACAGGGGCAAAACCGCCAGATTTGGGGAACGCAAGGTAAACCACTTTTTTGTGTGCTGAAATGCCGTTAAGTAAGCTGGCTAGGTCAGTAGCATAAATTTTTT
>Ga0307990_1000295_pt1 | contig 47926 bp, 35 predicted proteins | sample EllFjometagen129_FD_203168 | JGI IMG/M metagenome (GOLD analysis project Ga0307990, IMG submission 203168) | Marine microbial communities from Ellis Fjord, Antarctic Ocean - #129 | ecosystem: Environmental > Aquatic > Marine > Unclassified | place: Southern Ocean | collected 2014-10-08
TTAATTGTTCTGATAATAAAATTTATTATACATTTGCATCTCCAAAATAATGGTCCGTTCGTCTAGTCAGGTCAGGACGCCAGGTTTTCATCCTGGTAACACGGGTTCGAATCCCGTACGGACTACAAAAAACCTTTAAACCCTTTGTAATTTTAATTTGCAAAGGGTTTTTTATTTTGGATGAACTTTGCTGTTTGGTGATAAATGACAAAACTTAAGACAGAGTATTACAAATATTTAATTTTATTTTTTCTTTTTACAAAACATTTACCCGTATAATATAAATTATTCTATAGTATAGCTTGCAAATTCTTGCCGGGTTTACTGTGTACATAAGCTGCATTAAAAACTGTTAATATTACTTTATAATGTTATTTAGTGTTCTGTCTAAACTAATATTGTCATGTTTATCTTATTATTTGCTTAATTGTTTAAATCTCAAAAGCAATGTATAAATATATTTTATTAGGACAAATCCAAATTATGCTCAATAGCTGAGAAAAGTTGTCCATTGGGACCATCATCTTCAATTAATGCAGGAGCAAGAGCTCCTGGCAATACTGCCTCAACCGGGCGTTCAGCAAATTCTCCACCCAAATCGGTTCGCAGCCAGCTAGGGTCAAGAATATTAATTCGAACTGCTGTGTCATTAAGTTTTGATGCAATATCATCAGTTAGTTTGTCAACAGCCCATTTTGATGCTCCATAAGGAGCTAACTCCGGTTCATTTTTTATTTTTGATGTAAGGTTAATTACCCGGCCGAAATTATTTTTTATCATAGATGGAATAAAGGCGCTACAAAGGCAGTACATGGCTATAACATTTACTTTATAGGTCTTTATCCATTCATCCCATCTATGATCCCAGATGTTTTCATGATAATCAGTCATTATAGCTGCATTATTGTATAAAATATCTACATCAATATTTAGACGCTTCACTTGATTGATCAAATCATTAATTTGTTTTTTGTCAGACAAATCGCCATAAGTTCTGTATGTTTTTACAGAATATTTTTTAAGCAATGAAAAAGTTTTCTCACAGCTGTTTATGCTTCTTCCATGAACAATTATATTACACCCTAATTGAGAAAGTCCTATCGCAATCTGCTGTCCGATACCACGGCTAGATCCCGTTATTAATGCATTTTTCCCTTTTAATTCTATCATAAATATTAATCTATATTAAATTTTTAAGATAAACCTGTAATAGGTTTTTACTATTTTCAGAAGTTTTTAATTTAAACGTATTAAAAAGTTCATTAGTATAATTGACTAATTTTCAAAGTGTGTTTGTGTCAATGTTTTGAAGCTTTGGCATGTGCCTATAAATATTAATATTTTAGTTGATTTGTAATATATCATATTCATTAATAGAACTTTTAATTGATTCTTTAATTTTTATTATCTCATTGTTCAAAATAGCTTCAAAGTGAATTGGGAAATTGTAGTTAAAGAGATAAAAAAATGTTATAACATGAGTTTGATTTAAGATTGGAGAGGTGGAGTACTGGAATATTGGTGTGGGCACTACAAATACAATTGTTTTAAGTATTCTCTATAATTATTTGTGATAATTTACATTTTCCTTGTATATAGTAAAAGTATTCTAATTAAAAAAGTTTTTATAAATTAGCAGGAAAATTATTTTTATAATGTTATTGAATATCAAAGTATCAATTTTATTTGTTGTATTATTTTTAAATTCTACTGTATTTTCACAAAGACAAAATATAGGCACTTCATTTATTGTAAACTATCAACGGTCCGATTATCAAGGTGGCAGTCAAACATGGGATGTACAGCAGGGTAATAACGGCATGATGTATTTTGCCAATAACAATGGCTTGCTTGAGTATGATGGTATATTTTGGAATTTATACCCTTTACCTAATAATAGTGTGGTAAGGTGTATAAATATTAATGCTGATGGTAAAATATTCTCCGGAGGTTTTAATGAATTCGGATATTTTGAGAAAGAAAATTTTGCTTCATGTAAATTTCATTCATTAAAACATTTATTGCCTGAAGATGCACGCAATTTTGATGATGTTTGGAAAATAATAATCCATCACGACGAGATAATATTTCAGTCATATAATCAACTAATGATATACAAAGATAGCTTAGTTACTGTTATTCCTGCTCCCAGCCGATTTTATTTTTCATTTTATGTTGACAACGAATACTATGTGAATGACATGGAGAAAGGCCTGATGCGTTTTTCTATGGGAAAACTTTTCCCTCTTAAAGGAACGGATAAAATTAAAAGTAAAGAAATTAGGGGAGTATTAAAGCATAAAAACCAGCTAATAATTTCAAGTTCATCAGATGGTGTTTTTATTTATAATGGTAATTCAATAAAAAAATGGGATGCTGATATTAATAATTTTTTGAAAAAAAATCAGATATATTGTTCTTATAAAACTTTAAACGGGTATTTTGCTTTTGGGACAATACAAAATGGAATACTATTATGCACTCCAGATGGATATCTGGTTCAACACTTAAGTATGAATGATGGTTTGCAAAACAATACGATTTTAAGTATTTGTGAAGATTATCAGGGAAACCTATGGTTGGGAACTGATCATGGAATAGATTTTATCGAATATAACTCTCCTTTGTTATGTATCTCAAATAATTATGGTATTAGTACCGGATATGCTGCAATTATCGACAGTGGCAAATTGTATCTTGGAACAAATCAGGGGTTATTCTATAAAAATCTAAATTCAATAAACCAGATAAATATCGAAAATAAGAAATTTGATATTGTTAAAAATTCAGGAGGACAAGTATGGTCTTTAACTAAATTTGATAATAGTCTTTTTTGTGGCCATAATAATGGTACATTTTTAATAAAAGGAAATCAGGCGAAACAGATTTCAGATATTTCAGGAGGCTGGACATATTTGCAAATTCCCGGAAATAATAATAAAATTATTGGTGGTACATATTCAGGCTTGGTACTCTTCGAAAAAGTTAATGGCGAATGGAAATTTAAAAAACAATATTCAAAATTTTCTGAGTCAGCTCGCCTTATGGCTTTTGATAAGGATGGCAGTTTGTGGATGACACATGGTTATAGAGGAGTATACCATTTCTTTTTTTCAGATGATTATGAAAATATTGAAGAAATAAAATTTTATAATTCTGAAAATTCTGAACTTTCAAATCAATTATTTGGTTTGGGGAAAATAAATAATGAAATTGTTTTTCTAACTGGAGATGGTGTTGTCAGTTTCTCAGAAGATCATAATAATTTTATTTCAAATAGTTTTTTCGAACAATTCATAGGTAAGGAATTAATTAGAGCATTTTATGTCGATGAAAGTAATAATATTTGGTATTTTACACTCAGTAACGTTGGTGTATTAAGAATTGGAGAAGATGGAAGATATATAAATATTATTCTACCTTTTAAAAAACTTGAAGGACAATTAGTGAATGGATTTGAATTTGTGTATTCTCATGATGATAAAAATGTTTTACTGGCTACTAAAAATGGATTTGTAAATTACAAATCCGATTATCAGAAAAAATACGACATATCATTTAATACATATTTAAGAAGTCTTTACCTACATAACAGTGATATTACTAAATATTTTTCCGATACAGCTGTTGATTTTCAATTAGTTCACTCGAACAATCACATAGAATTTACTTTTTCATCAAATGATTTTAATAATTCATCACATTTATTATACTCAACATATCTTGATGGCTTTGAAAAAGATTGGTCTTTATGGAATTCCAGAAATTCAAAAGAATATACAAATCTCCATGAGGGTAATTATATTTTTAAGGTAAAATCAAAAAATATTTTCGATAAAATCTCAAATGTTAAAAGTGTAGAGTTTTATGTGTCTCCACCTTTTCATCGTTCAGTGTTAGCATTTATTATTTACTTCCTTTTATTAATTATCTTGATAATAATTATTTATATTATCATTAAAAGAAGGATTAATAAAGTTAAAACTAATAATGAAAAACAACAACAAGAATTATACAGTAAAAGAGAGGGTGAATTGAAAAGAGAAGCCCTGGAAACAGAAAAGGAAATAATTAATATAAGGAATCAGCAGTTGAGACAAGGAATTAAACAAAAAAATAAAGAATTAGCTAATTCTACATTTGAAACTATCCATAAGAATGAAATTCTAATTAACCTTAGGGATGAAATGAAAGTTGTTTTAAATTCTATTAATATTGAAAACGATCAACTTCTATTAAAAAATATAATTCGTAAGGTTAATAAGGAAATAAATACTAATAAACAGTGGAAAGTTTTTGAGTCACATTTTGAAAGTGTACATGAAGAATTCCTTGAAAGAATAAAAAATGCTTACCCGTCATTAACACCAAGGGAATTAAAACTATGCGCATATTTACGAATGAATATTTCAAGTAAAGAGATTTCTTTGCTGATGAATATTTCTTTGCGAGGTGTTGAAATTAGCAGATATCGTCTGAGGAAAAAGCTCAACCTGGAACGAAAAGTTAACTTAACAGATTATATTTTGTCGTTTTAAATTTAAAATCAAAACTTATAAATCGAAGTAAATTGATGTATTAGTAAAAAACTCATTTTTCATTTTTTACAAAGCTGAAACACAACACATAAAGCTTTTTATTGTTGTGTTTTTGATGTAATAATATTTGCTATTGATGTGTTTTTGATGAAATGAATATTTTGGAAAACGAATAATTAGTTATTATTTTCGCAATCATTTGCATTAATAAAAATTATATATTTAAGCTCAATTTTGATGTAAATCATGCTGAGATTAGTAATTCATTTTTATTAATGGTCATTAAAAATCAAAACTATTAACTAACAAATCAAAAAAATTATTATTATGAAAAAAAGAAATTTTCATTGGATGTACAGCCTGTCTTTAATGGCTGTTGCAATTATTGTTCTGACAATCAGTTCATGTAAAAAAGATGATCCGGAACCAGTAAATCCGGTCGCAAGTTTTCAATTTGAAGTAAGTGCAACCAACTTTTTGGAAGTAACATTTACTAACTATTCTACAAATGCCACCTCTTACGCATGGAATTTTGGCGATGGTGGAACCTCAACAGACAAAGATCCTGTTTACGTTTATGCAACTGCAGGAAGTTATGAGATTGTTCTAACTGCATCAAATGCTGAAGGAACCTCTGCAACTTTTGCAGCATCAGTAGAAATTACTGATCCTAATACTGCCTTGGCATTATTAGCTGGTGAAGTTTCCAAAACATGGAAAATATTCAGAGAAGAAGGTGCAGTTGGTGGAGTTGGCCCTGATGTTGATGGTCATCGTAGCTGGTGGGGATTAGAAAATAATGGTACTAGGCCATGTGTATTTTATCATGAATTTACTTTTAACAGAGATGGTTCTTTCGTTTTTGATGATTTAGGTTCTTTCTGGGGTGAAGGAGCAATTTTTGGTGGAACAGCATTAAATGAAATTTGTTTCGAAGCTATTGCCGGAAACATGATTAATTCAAACGGTGTTGATGTAAGTGCTTGGTTAAGTGGTACTCATGCTTTTGAGTATGATCCAACTGTGGGTACAATTACACTTAATGGTTTAGGTGCATGGATGGGTCTACCTCAATTAGGTACTTTGGCAGAATCACAAGTGCCGGAAGCTTCGAAAGTATTTCATGCCAGCATTGAAGAATTTGATGGATATGATTTACTTACTATTTCGTATTCATATGATGGTGTTTATTGGGACTTTGATTATGCTTCTTATGATAATCCTGCTGATGAACCAGAGGTTGCTGAAGATTTACCTCCTTACGGAGAAGATTTACCTGATCTTACTCCTACAGAAATGTTTAATACATTTGAAACATCAATAAGCTTTGTTGTTCTTGATACCGCTGGTGTATATCCTGGTACTGGTCCTGCAGCCAATGGTGGTATGTCATTTGCAATGGGTGTTGCTGATCCAGCAGCAGTTGGGGTAAATGTTGGACAATACGACAGAGCTGGAACATATCAAGAGCTTCAGTTTATGATGCAAAATGATATTCAATTTGATAATTTCACAACAGTTTCTGTTGATGTTTATATGCCAAGTTCAAACGATTATACTGGAACATTAACAAAGGGTATTGCAATTATTATCGGTGAGGCAAGTCAAACTGATGGATGGTGGACTGGTCATATTCAATATGATGCTGAGGCAACTGTAATGGATGAATGGGTTACTTACACATTTAACCTTGATTCACCAACCAGTGGTCCTGGTGAATATACTCCATTTGAAAGAACAGACCTTGACTTCTTTGCCATATCACTTGGTGGTGGTGGCCATGATGCAACAGGCACATTTTATACTCGTAATTTTACATTTAATTAGTTGATTTTTTAGCTATGATCAGTTTATACTGATCATAGCTTTTTTATTAAAAATTAAATTTATGCACTCATTAAAATTGTTTCGTACAATTCTTAAATCATTTCTGTTGATATTTCTGTTATCTTTTTGTACAAAAGCAAACGAAATAGAAAATACTGTCGATCCTGCTAACTTATCCATTGTTGTACTGTCAATTGACTTAGAAAGTAAAGAAGTGCAAATTCAGGCTACAGCGAAAAATGCTGTAGAATTTCAATTATTTATTAGCGGTGATCAAAATCCGCTTTTAGTAAATCAAACAGGTTTCTTTACTTATACTTTTGAAGAATTTGCAATATATAATTGTGAGGTCAGAGCCTACGGTTCTTCAGGTAAATTTGTTAAAGAAATTAAGCAAATTGATTTATCTGAGGGAGGTCAGGAGGTTCCATTGGATCATGGTTATTATACACCTCTCACTTATGATGGATATCAAATGATATGGCAGGATGAGTTTATTGGGAACACAATCAATACAGATTATTGGAACTTCAATATTGGAAGTGGTGGTTGGGGAAACAATGAACTAGAATATTATAGATCTGAAAACGCATGGGTTGCAGATGATGTGCTTACTATTGAAGCTAGAAATGAGAATTATAGTGGGAGCTTTTATACTTCAGCCAGATTAAAAAGTGAAGGTGAATTTTCTTTCCAGTATGGAAGAGTTGATATTAGAGCTTTACTACCAAAGGGTCAGGGTATTTGGCCGGCACTTTGGATGTTAGGTGATAACTTAAACAGCGTTGGTTGGCCTGCTTGTGGTGAAATTGATATTATGGAATTAGTTGGAGGTAGTGGTGGTGATAATAAAGTTCATGGTACAATTCATTATAGTAATAACGGACATGTTTATACAGGGGGCAGTATAACTTTAGCCTCAGGAATATTTGCAGATGCTTATCACGTATTTTCGATTATTTGGGATGAAACCTCTATTAAATGGTATGAAAATGACAATCTATTTTATGAAATTAATATTACTGATCCAACAATGAGCGAATTCCATCAAAAATTTTGGTTTATTTTAAATGTTGCTGTTGGAGGAAACTGGCCTGGAAATCCAAATACTTCTACTGTTTTTCCTCAGCGTATGAAAGTAGATTATATTAGGGTATTTCAGAAAGAGTAAAGTAATTGTTATACAAAATTTTTAAAGCTTACAATGTGTAAGTTTATTTGATTCCTAAATCAATTATTAATTAAAAATAAATAATCAGATGAATTTAAAAATCTACAAAATTATTATTGCCATCATAATTTTGGGCTGTTCTAACAGTTTGATTGCCCAAACACATAAAGTTACCGGAATTGTTAAAGATGGAATAACAGGAGAAACTGTACCTGGTGCTGCTGTTCTCGAAAAGGGAACTTATAATGGTACTACTACAGATATAGACGGTGCTTACACTCTAAGTATTTCAAGTGGAATCGATACAATCATTTTTTCCTATTTGGGTTATCAAACTCTTGAAATTCCTGTAATTGGACGCTCAATTATCGATGTTGTCTTAATAGAGTCTCATACGGAACTCGACGAAGTTGTTGTCATCGGTTATGGTATTCAGAAGAAAAAAGTTGTTACAGGAGCAATTGCTTCAGTAAGTGCAAAAGAAATTAATATCACACCAAATTTAAGATTAGAACAAGCCATGCAGGGACGAACTGCTGGTGTTCAAGTAACAAATCTTTCAGGGCAACCTGGTGAAGCACCCACTGTTCGTATTCGTGGTGCTGGAACAACAGGCAATGCTGATCCATTGTACATTGTTGATGGAATGGCTGTAACTGGAATAGATTATCTTAATCCCGGAGATATCGAATCAATTGATGTGCTTAAAGATGCAGCATCTGCTGCAATATATGGTGCCAGAGCAGCCAATGGAGTTGTATTGATAACAACCAAAGGTGGTAAAGCCGGAAAATTGAAACTGACTTATTCTACTTATTATGGAATTCAGAATGTTGCTAGAAAAATTGATATGCTTGATGCAGATCAGTATGTAATGATGATGAATGAAGGTGCTAGAAATGCTGGTCTTTCAGAGGAATTCGATGTAAATGAAATTCAAACTCATAATACAAATTGGCAAGATCTATTGTTTCAAAATAATGCACCAATGGTTAATCATGAACTTTCAGTTACAGGAGGTAACGAAAAGTCATCATTTTCATCTTCTCTTTCCAGTTTTTCACAACAAGGTATTATTGGTGGTGAAAAATCTCAGTTTGACCGTATAACTGCAAGATTAAATAGTAAACATCAGGTAAATAAATGGTTGAAATTTGGAAATAATATTTCCTATTCTCATATCACGCGTAGAGGAATCAAATCAAATGAGTCTTTTAATGGTGCATTTAGTAGCGCCTTAAATATGGATCCGCTAACTCCTCAGTTTGAAGAAAATCAAGAAATATTAAACACAGCTCCTTATAGTAATCAACCTGTAATTGTAAATGCTGAAGATAAAATTTATGGCATCTCAAATTATGTTGGTGCTGAAGTGGTAAATCCAATGGCACTACTCGAAATACAAACAGCAGAAACACAGGTAGATAAGGTTGTTGGAAATGTTTATGCAGAAGTTGATATTATCGAAGGTTTAAAATTTAGAACAAGCCTTGGTATTGATCTGGCTTATGTACTTGAAGATTCTTATAAACCTATTTACTATTTGAATGGAGCTCAAAGCAACCTTGATAAAACTTCTGTTTATAAAGAAATTGACCGCTATTTTACATGGCAATGGGAAAATGTACTTTCTTATACAAAAAAGATTAATGATCATCAATTTTCAGTTTTAATTGGTACTACAGCCAGTGAGAAAAATTATGAAGATTTGTCCGGATTTAATGAACAAGTACCACTTTTTGATCCAAACAATGTTTACTTAAACATGGCAACTGATACATCATGGATCTCAACTGGGGCAGCTTATCATTCTGCACTTTTTTCACAATTTGCCAGAATAACATATGATTATAAAAGCAAATACGCATTCACAGGAATTATTCGTCGTGACGGATCCTCAAAATTTGGTCCTAATAACAGATATGGTACATTCCCATCAATTGGCTTTTCATGGTTAATTTCTGATGAATTATTTATGCCTGATCTTGGAGAAATTTCCTTCATAAAACTTAGAACTTCATGGGGTATTAATGGAAATCAAGAAATAGGAAACTACCGTTATGTTTCAGTTATTGATAGAAGCAGAGGGTATATTTTTGGTGCTGGCCGAATAATTGGTGCTTCACCTCAATATATTAGTAATGAAGATATTCGATGGGAGCAGTCTAATCAATTTGATATTGCTTTGGACATGGGTGCATATAATGATCGCCTGACTGTAACTTTAGATTATTACATTAAAACAACAAAAGATTTACTGGAAATCATTCCTATCCCTGCCCATGTTGGAAATGATCCACCATATGCAAATGTTGGTAGTGTGCAAAATAAGGGTGTTGAATTATCATTAAACTGGCGTAATGTGATAAATGATTTCAAATATTCATTTGGAATAAATGGAGCCTATAATAAAAATAAAATGACATACATTGGTAATGAAAACAAAGTATTACCAGGTGCTACCTGGGCAATTGCCGGTCTAGTTACACGTGCTGAAGAAGGTTTGCCTATTGGTTATTTCTGGGGTTATCAAACTGATGGCATTTTCCAAAATGATAATGAAGTATATCAGCACATAGGTACTGATGGTTCAATTTTGCAACCAAATGCTAAACCTGGAGATGTTCGTTTTGTGGATGTTAATGGAGATAATGATATTGACGAAGATGATAGAACAATGATTGGAAATCCTACACCTGATTGGACTCTTGGTGTGAATGGATCTGCAGAATATAAACAATTTGATTTTTCGTTTTTATTGACTGGAGCTTTTGGACATGAAATCTTTAATGGTAGTCAACGACGGGATCTTCGTTATACAAACCTTCCAACTACAATATTAGATAGATGGACAGCTGAGGGAACTTCAGATGAAGTGCCACGATATACATGGATTGATGGTAATAATAATAACCGTATTTCTGATCTTTATATAGAAGATGGATCTTATCTTCGATTAAAAAACATTCAGATTGGTTATACTCTTCCTGAAAGTTTTATTAAAAGAATAGATGTTTCAATGTGGAGATTTTATTTCTCAGCAGAGAACTTATTCACTTTTACAAAATATACAGGAGCTGATCCGGAAATTGGTGCTATTGATTCGTTTGATATAGGTATTGATAGAGGAATATATCCTCAGGCCCGAACATTTCGCGTTGGACTAACAGTTTCATTTTAATTGAAAAACTTAGAAATTATGAAAAAATATTTAAAATACATATATGCCTCAGTGGCGATAATTTTTCTTCTCTCTTCATGTTCGAAAGATTTTCTGGATCGACAACCATTAGATCAGGAAGTAAGTACGAACTTTTATCAGACTGAAGAAGATGCTAAACAGGCCTTAATTGCGGTTTACGATGTTTTAGGTTATCAATCTTCACCTGATGTTTCATGGGCTCCGTTATTAACAATGTCAGATATTTTATCTGATGATGCTTTTGCGGGAGGTGGTGATGCCAATGATGGAATGGATGAAGATGAATTTAATAATTTTAACATTCCTACAACAAGTCAAATTGCTCATTCAATTTGGATTAAAAATTATGTTGGAATATATAGAGCAAATCTTTTACTAGAAAAGATTGATGAAATTGATGCGCCTGCTGAGTTTAAAACCAGAGTTATTGCTGAGTGTAAATTTTTAAGAGCGTACTTTTATTTTGAACAAGTACGTTTCTTCGAAAATGTCCCTCTTTTAACAGAAACTATTAAAGGACCTTCAGAATATGATCAGGAACAAAATTCTCCTACAGAAGTGTATAATCAAATAGCAATGGATATGGTAGATGCTATTAATGCTTTACCGGAAACTATTTCTGTTGCCGAATCTGGTAGAATAACTAAATGGGCCGCTCAGGCAATGCTTGCCCGAGTATTTTTGTTTTATAATGGTGTTTATAATTTAGATTTAAATGCTAATGGAACAATTGTAAATCAGACAGTTGTTTTAGGATATCTTGAGGATTTAATTACTAATAGCGGCCATGATTTATTTGAAGATTATTCGCAAAACTTTCATTTAGCCGGTGAATTTGGAATAGAATCTGTATTTGAAATTTCCTATGGTGATTCACCTGCATGGTGGGACTGGGAATATGTGAGAGGTGGCGAAGGAAATCTTGCTGCTCAAATGCAAGGACCCAGAGTAACTAATTCTGATAACTGGAACAGGGGATGGAGCTTTGCTACAGTTAACCAGAAACTTGTAACATTTATGGCAGATGATCCTCGTTTGCAATACACTGTACTTTTTCAGGAAGAACTTGATGGTAGCCTGGCAATAGGATATCAGCACACAGGATATTATTCAAAAAAATATAGCTCAGATGCAGAACATTGGGGTGCAGATGGTCAGTTTGAATTGAACAGAACTTGTAATTACCGTGTAATTAGATTTTCTGATGTGTTGTTGATGGCAGCCGAATTAGGTAGTGGAAATGCTCAAACTTATCTCGATAGAGTTAGAGAAAGAGTTGGCTTACTTAGTGTTCCGGCTACACTTGAAAACATATTCAAAGAACGAAGACTTGAATTGTCACTGGAAGGTATCAGATATTTTGATGTTATCAGAAAAGGGATGTCTTATGCCAATCAAGAACTAAGTTCTAGTGGTATTAGTGGTCCTAACTATGAAGGTGATCAGCAAATTTTTGACGTAACTTTTAATAGTGCAACAAAGGGATTTTTGCCTATTCCACAAACTGAAGTAGACCTTTCTGGAGGATTGTTTATTCAAAATGATGGTTATTAGAATTTAAACTTAATTGTTGAAATAATGAATTATTTGTTATAGAGTTTTCTGTAACGAAAAGACATTGTATTGTTTAAAAAATTATGAAGTCGTCATCTGAAAATATAAAAAGTATAATATATACTTCAAGAATTTTTAGCTCTTGTAATCATTCTGAAATAAACTCTGAAAACTGTATGTTTTATTCTCAGACTATTCAGGAAGAAAAAAATTTTCAGTTACATCTACTTCATTGGAAAAAGGGAAATAATAATTGGAATCTTTTATGAAATGAACAAATTGGTTCGGTTCTTATGAACCGGGCCATGTTTATTTCAATGACTTTTACAGCATTGCTTTTGAAGTTGTTTGTTTGGAAATTTCATTTTTTCAAGTTTTTATAAATGAAAATAAATAGAGGATATATAATACTTATTTCATTAATAGTTGCTTTGGGTGGCTTTTTAATGGGATTTGATGCATCAGTTATTTCCGGGGTTGTTAAGTTTATTGAACCTGAATTTGGTTTGACAAAAATGGAACTAGGCTGGGCAGTTAGTTCGTTAACATTAACGGCAACTCTTGCTATGATGATTGCAGGTCCTTTGAGCGACCGGTGGGGAAGAAAACGTGTTTTGTCATTGTCAGCTGTATTATATACTGTATCAGCAATATTATCAACAATAGCTCCTTCATTTGTTTTTTTGGTATTAGCAAGAATGCTTGGTGGTTTTGGAGTAGGTGCATCATTGATAATTGCACCAATATATATAGCTGAAATAGCACCTCCGAAATTACGCGGGACAATGGTCTCATTTAACCAGTTAAATATTGTTGTTGGAATATCCGTAGCGTTTTTTACAAATTACTTAATACTGAGATTTGGTCAATCCGATGCTGAATGGACTAAATTATTAAAATTTGATACTTATAATTGGCGATGGATGTTAGGTCTTGAAGCAATTCCTGCAATAATCTATTTTATTGCTTTGATTATTGTGCCAAGAAGCCCAAGATGGCTTATCATGAAAGGCAAAGAAGATGAAGCATTACTTATTATGAGAAAAGCTGTTGGGAAAGAAAAAGCTGCAATTGACTTGCAAGCTGTAAAGCAAAGTCTTATTAATGATACAAACAAAAAGAAAGTCGATATAAGGGAAATTTTCAATCCGGCATTAAAAACAGTTTTAACTATCGGAATTGTACTGGCAGTTTTACAGCAAATAACAGGTATTAACTCAGTATTCTTTTATGCTCCTATGATATTCGAACAATCAGGATTGGGAGTAGATGCTTCATTTTCTCAGGCAATTTATGTAGGGCTTACAAATCTGGTTTTTACAATTATTGCAATACTATTAATTGATAAAATTGGAAGAAAACCTTTGCTAATAATTGGTGTTACGGGAATTGCAATTTCAATGTTTGTGCTTTTCTTTGGTTTTAACTCAGCCACATTTAAAATTACTGATGATACTCTTGCATCACTATCTTCAGAAATAAATACAGAACAACTTGAAAACATAAAAAATGTGAAATTTTCAAATGATATTGATTTTAAAGTGGCTTTAAAAGAAGCTATAGGAACTTCTATGGCAAAAAAATATGAATCTGAAATTCTGCCAAAAGCAATTCACCTTAACTCAATATTAATACTTTCAGCAATACTTGCCTTTGTAGCATCATTTGCTGTATCTATAGGTCCTGTAATGTGGGTAATGTTTTCCGAATTATTCCCAAACAGGGTCAGGGCTATTGGAATATCATTTGTGGGATTTATCAATTCTATTGTTAGTTTCTTGGTGCAGCTTGTTTTTCCTTGGGAATTAACAAATCTGGGAACTTCATTCACATTTCTGATTTATGGTCTTTTTGCAGCTTTAGGTTTGTTTTTTATTTTGTTTAAAGTGCCTGAAACTAAAGGTAAGTCGCTTGAAGAACTTCAAAGTGTTTTGATTAAAATTGCTAAATAGAATAGTAAATGAGTAATAAAAAAATTCAATATTTTCTACCGGTTATAATATTTCTGTTGTTTGGAATATTATCAGCAAGTTTGATTGTTAATAATGCAGGACTGTCTTTTAAACAAAAAGCTGTTAAAGTTGAATTAGTCAACAAAGATGGACAAATATCTTTGCAATGCAATGGTAACCCTTTTTTTGTCAAAGGAGCAGGTTCGGGATATGATAATATGGAAAGCCTGGCAAAACATGGAGCAAATGCTTTGCGAACCTGGTCAGTAAATGATGGAAAAAGATCAGGTAAAGAAATTCTGGATAGAGCTCATAAACTAGGATTAATGGTGTGCATGGGAATAGAAGTTGGAAACGAACGTTGGGGTTTTGATTATAATGATGAAGAACTAGTTAAACAACAATTTGAGAGAATAAAAAAAGAAGTTACAAGACTAAAAGATCATCCTGCTCTATTGATTTGGGGAATTGGTAATGAACTGAACCTGAATTATACAAACAAAAAAGTCTGGGATGCGGTTAATAATATTGCTGCCATGATTCATAAAATTGATTCTAACCATCCAACAACAACTATGCTTGCAGCAGGAGCTGTAACAGAAGATATAAATCTGTTATTAAAACATTTCACTGATATAGATTTTCTGTCATTTCAGGTTTATGGCGATATTTTAAATCTTCCAAAAGATATAAATGAAAGTGATTACAAAGGTGCTTATATTATTTCAGAATGGGGACCTACAGGACATTGGGAAGTGCCCAGAACATCTTGGGACAGACCAATTGAGGAAACAAGCAGCGAAAAAGCTGAAATACATCTTAAACGATATAAAAATATAATACTTAATGATAGTAATCATTGTATCGGTTCTTTTGTTTTTTTATGGGGTCAGAAACAAGAAAGAACTCCCACATGGTATGGACTTTTTCTTAAAAGTGGAGAAGAGACAGAAGCCGTGGATGTTATGCACTTTTTGTGGAATAACAAATGGCCGGAAAACAGATCTCCAAAATTAATATCTTTATTATTAAATGATAAAGATGCTTTTGCAAATATAAAACTATTGAAAAGTCAGAAATGTACAGCTATTGTAAAAGCAACAGATCCTGATGGCGACGAAATAAAATATTCATGGAGTGTACTTCCTGAGGTTCCTCGTCAGAACCAAAGCGAAGGTGGAGAATTTGAACAACACACAAATATAGTAATGGAATATAATAATGCTGAGTTTGGAGAAAACTTTTTTTTCTCAGCACCGCAACCGGGTGAATATCGATTGTTTGTTTATGCAAGAGATGGACAAGGTAATGCTGCAACAGCTAATATTCCATTTTTAGTAATTGATAATTAATAATATTTTAGTTTGAGAAGATGGAAAAAAGTAGAATTTTTATTGGTAATAGTGAAGTGATTACTACTAAATCAGGTATAGTTGGGCAGTTTATTGATATTGATGGTGAAAAATATTATAAAATTCAAAATTATCATGAAATGCCTGTCTTCTTTATGAACATTGTTAGTGATTCCGATCACTGGATGTTTATATCAAGTAACGGGTCTTTGTCAGCTGGAAGAAAGAATCGCGATAATGCTTTGTTTCCATATTATACTGTGGATAAAATACACGATTATAAAAATAAAACAGGAAGCAGAACATACTTCCTTGTTGAAAAGGAAGAAAAAACATTGCTTTGGGAACCCTTTACAGATGAATCTCAAAAATTTTACAAAATCACCAGAAATCTTTACAAGAATTATTATGGCAATAATTTAATATTTGAAGAAGTAAATTCTGATCTTGGGCTTAGTTTCAGGTACGGATGGTACAATAGTGAAAAATTTGGTTTTGTAAAAAAGTCATCTTTAATCAATAATAATGAAATAGCAATAAATATTGAAGTGCTGGATGGAATTCAAAATATTCTCCCTTTTGGCATAGGTTATAGTTTCCAAAATGAATATAGTAACCTCCTTGATGCGTACAAAAAAAATGAAAGAATCAAAAACAGTACATTAGGACTGTTTATGTTAAGTTCTATTCCAGTTGACAGAGCAGAACCGAGTGAAGCATTAAAAGCTACTTCAGTTTGGTCAACCGGATTTGAAAATAGCAGTAATATATTGATTTCAGACAAACAAGTAAATAATTTTATTAAGGGATTAAATATTGAACCTGAATTTGACGTCAGGGCTTCCAGGGGGGCATATTTTATTAATTCTTCAATAATACTTAATAAAAGCTATCGAAAGGATTGGTTTACAATTGCTGAAATAAATCAGGGAAGTGCTGACATTTCAAATCTTAGTAATTTTATAAGTACCACTGATAATCTTGAGTTGATAATAAGAGATGATATTAATCAAGGCACATTAAACCTTAAAAAAATGGTGTCTTTTGCAGATGGTTTTCAAATGACAAACACCGATTTGTGTTATGCTCGACACTATTCAAATACACTGTTCAACATTATGCGGGGAGGTGTCTTTATCAATAATTATACTATTGAAACAAGTGATTTTAAAGAATATCTATGGCAAATCAATAAACTTATAACAAAAGAATATCAAGTTTTCTTAGAAAAACTGCCTAATGAAATATCATATTTAAACCTTATTAATCTTGTCGAAGAAATTGGAAATGCCGATTTACTTAGAATTACTTATGAGTATTTGCCCTTAACTTTTAGTCGAAGACATGGTGACCCTAGCCGACCCTGGAATCTTTTTTCAATTGAAACAAAAAAAGAAAATGGAAATACTAAATATTATTATGAAGGAAACTGGAGGGATATTTTTCAAAACTGGGAAGCACTTTGTTTTTCATATCCGGGCTTTGTAGAAGGTATTATAAGTAAATTTGTAAATGCTTCTACCATCGATGGTTATAATCCATACCGCATAATGCGCGATGGTATTGACTGGGAGTCTCCCGATTCAAACGATCCATGGTCATATATTGGATACTGGGGTGATCATCAAATTATTTATCTTCAGAAATTTCTTGAATTATCAAATGATTTCCATCCCGGGAAATTAGATAAGCTACTTACAAGTGAAATTTTTACTTATGCAAACGTTCCTTACAGGATTAAATCATACAATGAAATAGTTCAAAATCCAAAAGATACAGTTGTATTTAATTCAGAATTAAATAAAAAGATAAACTCAGAAGTTGAACATTTAGGTGCTGATTCACGCTTATTAAAAAACAGAAACAGAGACCAGATTTATAAGGTTAATCTTACTGAAAAAATTCTAGCTACACTTTTATCTAAACTAAGCAATTTTATTCCTGAAGCAGGTATTTGGCTTAACACCCAGCGCCCTGAATGGAATGACGCTAATAATGCTCTTGTTGGTAACGGAACTTCAATGGTTACACTTTATTATCTTCGAAGATTTTTAAAATTCTGGAATGAAAAATTTAATAATATTTCTATTACTAATATTACTGTTTTTGAAGAAATAGAAAGGTTATTTGAAAGTATTTATAAGGTGTTTCTTGAAAATTTATCTCTTCTTGAAAAAGGATTTTCTGATACTGATAGAAGAAAAGTTGCAGATAATCTTGGACAAGCACATTGGAAATACAGAAATGAAATTTATAATTTTTCATTTTCAGGAGAAAAAAGTCAGATTCAGGTAGAAAATTTGGTGGCCTTTACCGAAATATGTTTAAAATATATTGATCATTCTATAAAAGTCAATAAACGAAAAGATGGCTTGTATCATTCTTATAACCTGATTTCCTTTAACAGGAATCAAATTTCTATTCGTAATTTATATGAAATGCTAGAAGGTCAGGTGGCTGTATTGAGTTCTGGTTTATTATCGTCGAAAGAAAATTTAAACTTGCTCGATTCCTTGAAATGCAGTAGCATGTTCAGAGAAGATCAATATAGTTATATGTTATATCCCGACAGGGAATTGCCCCGTTTTATTGAGAAAAATATTATACCTAAAAATCTTATCAGAAAATCTGCTTTATTAAGAAATCTTATAGAGGATGGTGAAACTTCGATTATAAAAGTTGATGATCTGGGTAATTATCATTTTAACGGTGCTTACAGAAATGCAGAGACGCTTGAAAAGTCTCTGGATAAGCTTAGAATGGAAAAATATAGTCATCTTGTAGAAGAAGAAAAGGAAAAGATTCTGGATATTTACGAAACTGTTTTTGATCATAAATCATTTACCGGAAGGTCAGGAACATTTTATGGTTATGAAGGTTTGGGATCAATATACTGGCACATGGTTTCTAAATTATTGCTGGCAACACAGGAGTGTTATTTCAAAGCTATTGATGAGAATGCGGATATTTCAATAATTAGTCGCATAAAAGATCACTATTATGAAATAAAAGCAGGTATAGGATTATATAAATCTCCTGAATTATACGGAGCTTTTCCAACTGATGCTTTTTCGCATACTCCATCAGATTCGGGTGTTAAACAACCAGGTTTGACAGGTCAGGTAAAAGAAGAAGTTATTTCCAGAATTGGTGAAATGGGAGTTGTTGTTAAAAGTGGGAAAATTACTTTTAATCCTTCATTATTGAATAAGGGAGAGATTCTTGATAAAAAAGCAGTATTTGAATATTATTCAGTTAATGGTGATTGCTGTAGTATTAATTTATATGAGAATCAACTGGGATTTACTTTTTGTCAGATTCCGGTAATTTATACTTTCTCCGACAAGGAAACAATTAACGTTTCTTTTGAAAACGGTAAAATTGAAAAAATTAAAGGTAACTCGCTTAATGAAAATTTAAGCAATTTAGTTTTTAACCGAAATGGGTATATTAAGTTAATTGAAGTAACAATAAAAAACAAATAGACATGTCAGTTTATAGTGAAAAGATATTATCCTTAACAGGAATAAATGCCCTACATAAAACCCAAAATGAATTGGTTTCACTATTTTATAAAACATTAAAATATCCAATGCATGGTTTATGTTTTAGCCCATATCTCGACGGGCAAAAACCGGGTTCTAAATTATCAGAAAAACAAATTAGAGAAAGAATTGAAATTATTAAACCTTATACAAAATGGATACGCTCATTTTCGTGTACCGATGGAAACGAGATGATTCCACAAATTGCTCATGAATATGGGTTGAAAACACTTGTTGGAGCATGGTTGGGTAGAAACGAAGCTATTAATGAACAGGAAATTTCTAATCTTATAAAAATTGCCAAAGAAGGATATATTGATATTGCAGCCGTTGGAAATGAAGTGATGTATCGTGGAGATATGACAGAAGCCGAATTGTTGATGTATATATACCGAGTAAAAAATGAAATTCCTAAGATTCCTGTCGGATATGTTGATGCATATTATGAGTTCGAAGATAGACAAAGAATTACTGAAGCCTGCGATGTTATTCTGGCAAATTGTTATCCTTTCTGGGAAGGATGTAGTATTAAATATTCTTTGATCTACATGAAAGACATGTATGCAAGGGCAGTAAAAGCAGCAAATGGTAAAAAAGTAATTATTACTGAAACAGGATGGCCTAATATTGGAGAAGAATTCTATGGAGCTGAACCTTCAGTGAAAAATGCCCTTATATATTTTCTGAACACACAACAGTGGTCAAGTGAAAATGATATTGATATTTTTTATTTCTCATCTTTCGATGAATCGTGGAAAATTGATGATGAGGGTGATGTTGGTGCTTATTGGGGTCTTTGGGATGTTAATGAGAAACTTAAATTTTAGTATTAATTAAGCCTTAAAACAAACAAGTATTTAAAAAATAATATTATTAAATGAAATCATCAATTTATCCACTTAGTATATTTCTTATGCTTATTTTATCTGGATGTAGTTTAAAACAAAGCAAGTTGTCGATTGAAGTTTTTGAGACTTCTGCCTCTGGCAATAAGCTAAATAAAATAATTGATGTTCCTTTAGCAGATGTTGATGTAAACATTCAGTTATTCCCGGAAACAAAATATCAAAACATAATTGGTTTTGGCGGAGCCTTTACTGAATCTTCGGCATATTTGTTAAACCAATTAAGCAAAGAAAATCGTAATAAAATTATTGATGCTTATTTTGGTTCAAAAGGGGCAAAATATTCTTTAACCCGAACACATATCAATTCATGCGATTTTTCTCTGAGTAATTATTCTTACGCACCAATTGCCGGCGATAAAGATTTAAAAAATTTTACTATTGACGAAGATCGTGACGACGTAATTCCAATAATCAAAGAAGCTATGGCTAAATCAGAAAATGGATTTAAAATATTGGCTTCACCATGGACTGCACCACCCTGGATGAAAGATAATAATAATTGGGTGGGAGGAAAATTACTTACTGAATATTACGATACATGGGCTTTGTTTTTTTCAAAATATATTACTGAATATAAAAAAGAAGGAATTGATATCTGGGGAATAACTGTTGAAAATGAACCATTGGGAAATGGTAATAACTGGGAAAGCATGCATTTTACCCCAGAGGAAACAGTTGATTTTGTCTCTAATTATCTTGGGCCAAAACTCGAAGCAGATAATCACGATGTAAAGATTTTCGGATACGATCAAAACCGTGGACAGGAGCTTAAAGAATGGGCAAAAGTTCTTTTTAAAGATGAAAAATCTTCGAAATATTTTTATGGAACTGCTGTGCATTGGTATGCAAGCACAGTAGATTGGATGCCGGAATCTTTAAATTTTACTCATAAAATTGCTCCCGACAAGCATATCATACAAACTGAAGCCTGTGTTGATGCTGAGGTTCCGCATTGGGAAGATGATAAATGGTACTGGCAAAAAAAAGCTACTGACTGGGGGTGGGACTGGGCATCAGAAAAAGATAAAAAATATCATCCGAAATATGTTCCTGTTTATCGTTATGCCATAGATATTATTGGTTGTTTGAATAGCTGGGTAGAAGGCTGGATAGACTGGAATATGGTTTTAGATAAACAAGGAGGGCCAAATTGGTTTAAAAACTGGTGTATTGCACCTGTAATTGTTGATCCTCAAAATGATGAGGTTTATTTTACTCCTTTGTATTATACTATGGTGCATTTTAGTAAATACATCAGACCCGGTGCAGTACGCATAGGATTTAATAATTCTGACAAAGATTTAATGGTGACAGCAGCTCAGAATCCTGACGGATCTACTGTAGTCGTGTTATTAAACATGAGTTCAGATTCAAAAATTATAAAGCTTTTAATGAATGAAAAATCAGTAAATATAAAAATTAGCGCTATGGCACTACAAACAGTTATCGTTTCTTCTTGAAAATAATATGGAAATATGGGAGACAACTCCCAAATAGGAAATTAAATAATGAAATTATGAAAACAGGAAAGACAAAAATAATAGTGACTAAAACAGCTAAGCTGTTAATATTAATTGCTTTAATAAGCCTGTTAGCATGTAATCAAAAAGATAATAAAAAGTTAAGTCAAAAATTTATGGGAAAATCTATTTATAAAGCAGAAGGGGTAAAACAATTGGGGAAGGATCTATTAATTGGTATTCCCAATGCTATTTGTTATTCGGGATTTAGAGAAGGTCAGCATCCTGACAGGGGAGACGGAGCTTTTAATCCATCTTATGATGAAATACTTGAAGACCTTAAAATTTTATCTGAAGATCTGAATTTTAAGCTTATGAGAATTTATGACAGTGGAGAGAATTCAGAAATGACTCTTAAAGTTATTAAAGAAAATAATATAAATATTAAAGTAATGTTGGGAATTTGGCTTCAAGCCGAAATAAGTAATCATAATTTATGCCAATGGCTGTCACCTATTCCTGAGGATGTTTTACTGAAAAATAAAAAATTAAATTTAAATGAAATTGAAAAAGGAATAAATCTCGCCAATAAATACAAAGATATTGTTGTTGCTGTAAATGTTGGTAATGAAGCTTTGGTAAGTTGGACAGATCATAAAGTAAATACTGACACTATAATTTCTTATGTAAAAAAAGTTAAAAATGCAATTCCTCAAGCTGTTACAGTTGCTGATAATTATAAATGGTGGGCTGATAATGGCAGTGAACTGGCTAAAGTTGTTGATTTTGTTTCCATTCATATTTATCCTTTGTGGGAAGGTAAAAATATTAATGAAGCTTTATCTTATTCTATTGAAAATATTTTAGAAGTGAAAAATGCAATCCCAAAAGCTAAAATTGTAATTACTGAAGCCGGTTGGGCAACTGTAGCATCGGAGTTTGGTGATAGAGCAAATGAAGAAAAGCAGTTGCAGTATTATAATGAATTAATGTCGTGGACAAAAAAAATGAATATTACTACCTTCTGGTTTGAAGCTTTTGACGAAACATGGAAAGGTGACCCCAGCAAAATGATGGGAGCTGAAAAACACTGGGGATTATATACAGTTGACAGAAAGCCCAAAAAAGTAATACAGCAATAATTAACAGAACAATATTAATGATTTATTAATAAAATATTAAAAAAAAATTGCTGATAAATATCAAATGGGAAAAACATTAAAAATTAATAAATTATTATATGGTTCACTATAAAACAGCTCCGGAAGATAGAGTTCCGTTTGGACAAAAATTGGCATTTGGCTCAGGGAATTTAGCAAATCAGTTGTTTCCTGCAGCTTTGGGGGTATTTATGATAATACTTGTTTTGGCTCTTAAAATGGATCCTTTTCTTGCCGGTTTACTTGCGGCTTTACCTCGACTTATGGATGCTCTTACCGATCCAATTATGGGATATATCTCTGATAATACAAGGTCGAAATGGGGTAGAAGAAAACCTTATATTTTTCTTGGCAGTGTTATTACAGGTGTAACTTTTATGTTTATGTGGCAATTATATCCTGAGAATTCTCAGACGTATAATTTCTTTTATTTTTTATTTTTTTCACTGATATTTTATTTAGGATACACAATTTTTGCTACCCCTTTGATAGGTTTGGGATATGAAATGAGCTCTGATTACAATGAAAGAACCAGATTAATGTCTGTTTCTCAATGGATGGGACAAATTGCATGGATGATTGCACCGTGGGCTTACGTGATTATTTACAACCAATCTTTATACAATACTCCTCCCGAAGGTGCAAGAAATCTTTCTATTTGGGTGGGTGCTTTATGTATGATTTTAGGAATAATGCCTGCTTTGTTTTGTAAAGAACTTGTTTTGCCTGATAATATTAAGGAATCAAAATTATCTTTTAAAAAACTGGCTTCAAATACAAAAGAATTTATTGTCAGCATAAAGCAGACTCTTAAAAGTAAACCTTTCCTTAAATTGTGTGGTGCTACATTCCTTGTTTTTAATGGATTTCAAACTATAGCTCAATTTTCATTTTTTATAATTATTTTTTATCTCTTTAATGGCGATACTGTTGCTGCAGGAAATTGGCCTGCTTGGTTTGGTACTGTTAGTGCTTTGGCTACTGCTATTTTGGTAATCCCATTTGTTACTTTTATTTCTCAGAAAATTGGGAAAAAACGAGCCTTTATATTGTCAACATTTCTATCAATTATAGGTTATGCATTAAAATGGTGGGGCTTTAATCCTGCTAATCCTTATCTAATGTTTTTACCCTTGCCTTTAATTTCTTTTGGTATTGGTGGTTTGTTTACTTTAATGATGTCGATGACTGCCGATGTATGCGACTTGGATGAGCTAAACAATGGTAAACGTAGTGAAGGTATATTCGGAGCTGTGTATTGGTGGATGGTGAAATTAGGTACTGCTATTGCTTTGCTTACAAGTGGGGCTGTTTTAAACCTGGTTGGATTTGATAAGGATGCAACAGTGCAATCTCTTCAAACATTAACTAATTTAAGGATTGCTGACATTGTGATACCGGTAATTACAGGATTGATGGCAATTAGAATTATGTGGAAATACAATATTGATGAGAAAAAAGCTTATGAAATAAGAGCAGCTTTAATAGAACGTAGAGGGAAGGTTAAACATCAATAATAAAAAAAAAATTAATCTGATTAAATTAATAATTGATGAGTAAAATAATTACAAAATTATCGGTAAAAGAAAAAATTGGTTATGGTTTGGGCGATACAGCTTCTCATTTTGTTTGGGATATGGTTGGTTTCTGGATACTGATTTTTTATACTGATACTTTTGGAATTTCAGCTGCAGCAGCAGGAACTATTATGTTGATAGCACGTATCTGGGATATGATTAGCGATCCTATTATGGGAATAATCGCTGACAGAACTAATACTCGCTGGGGGAAATTTCGTCCTTACCTTTTATGGATGGCTTTACCATATAGTTTACTGGCAGTATTAACTTTTACTACTCCAAATTTGGGACCTACTGGAAAAGTAATTTATGCAGGTGTAACTTATTTCTTATTAATGACAGTTTTCACTGCTATCAATCTTCCATATTCATCGCTTGGTGCAGTTATGACTTCCGACTCATACGAAAGAGCAGGACTAAATTCTTATCGTTTTGTATTTGCTTTTATTGGTCAGTTTATTGTTACAGGTACAGCTCTAACTCTTGCTTTATATTTCGGTAAAGGCGATAATGCAAAAGGCTATCAATATACTTTGATACTTTTTTCTATCATTAGTTTTTTTCTTTTTATGATAGCTTTTAAATCTACAAAAGAAAGAGTGAAACCTCCAAAAGAACAAAAACAAAATCTTAAAGAAGATCTAAGAAATTTGTTTAAAAATAAGCCCTGGGTAATTTTGTTTTTTGTGGGTATAATTTCTTTTGTGATGTTTGCAATGCAAAATCTTACAATAGCATATTATTTTAAATATTATATTGGCAAAGCAGAAAATGTGCAATTGTTCAATGTAATTGGTACTGTTGCTCTTATTATAGGAATACCATTTTCTAAACCTTTGGCAAAGCGATTTGGAAAACGAAATGTGTTTTTAGCCAGTTCAATAATTTCAGGCATATTTTTTATTTTACTTTATCTGCCTGCAGCAAATAATATAACTTCAATTTATGTGCTGAATATTTTAGCAAAAATTACTTATGCTCCTTCTGTTCCTTTACTATGGACAATGATTGCAGATACTGCTGATTATTCGGAATGGAAAAATGGTAGAAGATCAACTGGACTTGTATTTTCGGCAGCTACTTTTGCACAAAAAGCCGGTTGGGGGATTGGTGGTGCACTTGCTGGTTGGATTTTGACCTTATATAAATTTATACCTAATGTTGTACAAACAGATACAGCTCTTAACGGAATAAAGCTTATGATTTCAGTTTTTCCGGGAATTTTGTATATGTCGTGTGCTTTTCTTTTGTTTTTCTATTCAATCGATCACAAAACATGTGAAACTATGCAAAAGGATTTAGAAGCCAGAAGAGAAAAAAGTAACAATAATTAATTGAAACTTATTTTCTTGAAATTAATTCAGTTGTCTTATCTTTTTTTTAAAAATTTATTAAGTATTTGCGTTTTCTTTATAATTAAAGAATAGCAATATTTACACACAGAATTATATCTTTGCAAAAACAAAACTGGAAACATAATGCTTTATCTTGCACCATTACAGGGATATACTAATTACATTTTCAGAAATGTTTATCACAAACATTTTAATGGCATTGATATAGCTATAAGTCCTTTTGTTTCGCTTGTTGATGGCAAAAGAGTAAAGCTTTCGCATTTAAAAGATGTATTACCTGAAAACAATTCTGGAATGAAAGTTATTCCACAAATACTGGGATATAATCCTGAGCAATTTATTATAATGGCAAGAGACCTATATAACTTGGGTTACGAATCCATCAACTGGAATTTGGGTTGTCCGGTTTCAGGAATTGCACAAAAGAAACGTGGTTCGGGAATGCTTCCATATCCTCAGCTAATTGAGGAAACATTAAATGAGATACTTCCAAAAATCCCAAATAAACTCTCTATAAAATCCAGGTTGGGTTATTTTAATAATAAAGAGTTGCTTAATGTTTTGCCAGTTTTAAATAGTTTTCCTCTGGAATTTTTAAATATTCATCCCCGAATCGGTAAACAAATGTATAAAGGCGAACTTGATCTGGAGGCTTTTTCATCTTGTGTAAAAATTTGCGAACATAGAATAATTTTCAGCGGTGATATTATTGATTATTATTTTTATAATAAAATGAAGAATAAATTTCCATCAATAAATGATTGGATGCTTGGCCGCGGATTACTATCAAACTTATTTTTACCAAACGAAATTCTGCAAAAGGAAAACATCTCTGATGAAGAAAAACTTAAGATATTCTCAAGTTTTGTTAACGAACTTTTCGAAGAAACAAAAAATACAAGTACTGCGGATGTTCATCTTTTAAACAAAATGAAAGAATATTGGAAATATTTTAAAAATATGTTTGATGAGGGAGATGAAATCTTCAATACTTTGAAATTTATTCAAGATGTCGAAAAGTTTTCTAATACTACAAATGAAATTCTTTTCGAAACAAATATAGTATTTTCTTCATTAAATAGCAAGAAAATTTGATATTAAGAAGCAATAAATATATTTTTATTGCCATAGAATTGTTGTTTTTGTAATTTCTTTTTGTTTTCTTATCGTGTAGATGTTCAGTTGGGATTATATCAAAAAAAATGCCTGATCCTATATTTCCGGATCAGGCATTAATAGTAACATTATAAAACTTTTAACTATTAGTTTTTAGTTAATTAAATTCTCTTTCTGCGATTTTCCCCTTTCTTATCATTATCTCGTCTGCGACTGCTGCTTTCCCTTCTCGAACTGCTTCCGCTTCTTGAACTGCTTTCCCTTCTCGAACTTCCATCGCTTCTACTTTTGCTGTCACTTCTCCCGCTACTTTCTCCTCTCTGACTGTCATCACTTTTTTTGCTGTCGTATCTTCTACGACTGCTTTCTTTTCCCTGACTGTCATCACTTTTTTTGCTGTCGTATCTTCTACGACTGCTTTCTTTTCCCTGACTGTCATCACTTTTTTTGCTATCGTATCTTCTACGATTGCTTTCTTTTCCCTGACTGTCATCACTTTTTTTGCTATCGTATCTTCTACGACTGCTTTCTTTTCCCTGACTGTCATCACTTTTTTTGCTGTCGTATCTTCTACGACTGCTTTCTTTTCCCTGACTGTCATCACTTTTTTTGCTGTCGTATCTTCTACGACTGCTTTCTTTTCCCTGACTGTCATCACTTTTTTTGCTATCGTATCTTCTACGACTGCTTTCCTTTCCCTGACTGTCATCACTTTTTTTGCTATCGTATCTTTTACGACTGCTTTCCTTTCCCTGACTGTCATCACTTCTTTTGCTATCGTCTTTTCTACGATAACTTTCTCTTCCTGAGCTACCATCATGTCTTCTTCTGTTGCTATAACTTTCACTTCTATGACTACCTTCTCTTCTTCTGCTTTTTCCTTCCGGTTTTTCACTACTATCTTTATCTTCTGCAATATCAACTTTTACTTCACGACCTTTAAATGTTACATCTTTATTCAAAGAGCTCAAAATTGTTGAAGTATATTTTTCTTCTACTTCAAAAAACGAAAAACTATCTTTTAAATCTATTGAACCAATGTTAATATCTCTATCGCTCGTATTGTCATTTATCATCCCGATGATGTTTTTAGGAAGTATACCATCTTTTTTACCGATATTCATAAAGAACCTCGAATAGTTCCCTTTATAACCTCTTCGCTTGCCACGTTCTTCACGGTCACCACGATCTCTTTTATCTCTTCTTTCGCGTCTCTCTTCTTTTTCGTTAAGATCGGGAGCGTTTTTATAATACTCTATAAACCTGTTAAATTCCAATGAAACAAATCGTTTTATTATCTGTTCTTTGGTAAGGCTTTCAAGTTTAATATTTATTGAATCTAAAAACGGAGCAATCTGTTCTTCATCTACTACCACATTTTCCATTTTATCGATCAACTTATAAAGTTGTTTATTACAAATTTCTTTTCCTGATGGAACAAGTGCTTTTGTGAAACTCTTTTTGATAATTCTTTCAATTTGAGGGATACGGTTAACTTCTCTATAGTTTACAATTAATATAGAAGTTCCTGATTTCCCGGCCCTACCTGTTCTTCCACTTCTGTGAGTGTATATATCAAGCTCATCGGGTAAATTATAGTTAATTATATGGGAAATATCATTCACGTCAATACCACGTGCTGCTACATCAGTCGCAACAAGCATTTGTAAAGATTTATCTCTGAAGCGCTTCATAACATGATCGCGTTGTGCTTGCGAAAGATCTCCATGAAGTGCATCTGCATTATATCCATCTTTGATGAGCTTGTCAGCAATTTCCTTGGTTTCCATTCTTGTTCTGCAAAAAACCAATCCATAGATATCAGGATTAATATCAGCAATACGCTTTAGCGCCAAATAACGGTTTCGTGCATGAACCTGGTAATAAATGTGATTAATATTTTCGGCACCTGCATTTTGTTTTCCAACAGTTATTTCAACTGGATTGTTCATGTAGTTATTAGCAATTCGTGCCACTTCTCTTGGCATAGTTGCAGAGAATAGCAATGTTCTTTTAGTGTCAGAAGTCTTTGATAAAATACCGTCTAACTCATCACGAAATCCCATGTTAAGCATTTCGTCAGCTTCATCTAAAACAACTGTTTTAATATTTTCAATTTTTGCAGCTTTTCTTTTTATCATATCAAGCATTCTTCCGGGAGTTGCAGTAATAATTTGTGCTCCTCTTTTAAGTGCTTTAATTTGATTTTCGATTGGTGCTCCGCCATATATCGGCACAACATGCAAATCTTTTATGTGCTTCGAATAATTTTGCAGATCTTTTGATATCTGAATGCACAGCTCACGAGTAGGTGCTAATATTAATGTTTGAATTGTTTTGTTCTTAATATCTATTTGTTCAATTATTGGCAATCCAAATGCTGCTGTTTTTCCTGTTCCTGTTTGCGCAAGTCCAACAATATCTTTTTCTGTTTCAAAAAAAATTGGTATTACTTTTTCCTGAATTGGTGTTGGTTTTTGAAATCCTAATTCTTCAATTCCTTTTAATAAATTGGGGGATAAGCCCATTGTGTTAAATGTCAACATTTTAGCTTGCTTTTTGTTTTGGGTTGCAAAAGTACAGAAACTTATTAAGAAGATAGCAATAAAAACCATTAATTTTCAGAAAATTAAAGCTCTTATATTGGAGAGAAATTAATTGTGAGTTATTAATATTTTATCAATCCTTTGTTAATTGTAAAGCATTTCTAACATAGAAATCTATTATTGCATTGTTTTTAGAAACTTCTGTATCTGATAATATTGGATTCTTATTTCTCCTAAATCATCATAAAGAAATAAAATCTCCACAGAATCTTGTTCAAGGGTCTTACCCAAAAAAGCATTCTTATTATTTGTTTTGATGTGGTATTTTAATGAATCTGTTTTGTTCTGAGCATTGCAGCATGAGATTATCATAAAAAAAATAATGAATAATAAGTTCACTGAAATAAGTAAAAAAATGAAACTCTCCGCCACAGAGCAGCGGGGTATCAATTGGAAATTATTTTCTTATCGCCGCAAGCGGCGGGGAATATAACCCAAGAGATCCCTCGAATAAGCTCGGGATCAGTTCTACTAAATAATTTTGCTTCACAAAATTAAAGTCTCACTGATTTAAAATTTCCTCTTCCCGCAAAGTACAATTCTAAAATATTTATTAAAAATCTGATCTCCAAAATCGTATAATGAAACAACACCAAATTTATATTCCGGTTTAATTATTAAAAGATATTTAGATACAGGAATAATCAGCCCAACTCCAAATGAAATCCCGTAATTAAAATTTTCAATTTCTACCTTATCATAAAAATTGTAGTTTAATATTTCAACTCCATCTTCATTAAATAATCGCATAGTTCCTTTTTTTGTTGATGAAAAATTAAAATCAAAATAAGGTCCGGCTTCGATAAATGCTTTTGATTTTTTACCAAAACAATATCTTACAGATAATGGAACAGATAAACTGTTTATGTAATAATTTACATTTGTTGAATATGCATTTGGCTCTTCAAACATTACTCTTTTTTCCTGAACAGTTCTGTTATATTCCAGCCCAATAATTATACTAGCATTTTTGTCAGTTGAAAATGAATGATAAACACCAAGACCAAAGCCAATTCCATCATTAGTATTATTGTCATGAAGATTTGTTTCATTTACTGAAATGCGATATTCATCAATAAAAAAAGCACTATCTCCCTGTCCAAATGAAAATAATGATACTAAGGCAAATATTATAAATAAAGTATAGGTTTTCATTAATTTTAGTAGTTATAATTTATTCATGTTTTTAATTATTGAGTAGAAAATATTTTAAAAGCATAAAAGTAATGAAAATCATTTTTATAAAAAACACTGCAAAACAATTAGGGATTAGTTAATAAACAAAACTTAAACTCTGTAACCGGAATAATATTCTTACGGCTGGTATTGGTTTTCCGAACATCAAACACATTCCGAAATTTTTTGTTTAATTATTTTTTTATTGATTTTAAATACAATCTCTCAACTTTATCTCTTGCCCATTGTGTTCTTCTAAGAAACTTTAAACTTGACTTTATTGAAGGATTGCTGTTGAAACAATTAATATTAATCTTTTCACCTAAAAGTTCCCAACCATATTTATCAACCAAAAACTCCAAAATATCCACTAACTTTACTCCATGTAATGGATTATTGGCTTGTTCTTTGTTTGTGTTCTTTGTTTCCATAAAATTTTAATTATTTATATTCTCCAACTCATAATTATAATCAAATTGCAGATCCTCATGCAAAAAAGAGATTGCTTTTTTTATTGCTTCTATTTGTCGATTATAAAGATTAAAAAGCACTGTATTTTTTTCTATTGCCGGGCTCATTTGTTTTAGTTGAATGCAAAAATAAATTAACAACTCCACCTCGGTCTCTTTCTTTTTTGAATACCTGATATATTTTTTCACAGTTCGCAATATTTTACGAACACTTTTTTTTATATAATAAAAACTCTGTCTGTTTATCAGTTCAAACTCTTTGTCAATCTCAATCTTAATACTTTCGATATATGTTTGCTCATCCGATGCTTCATACAAAAGGTATGTCAACAATTCTTTATTTTCTTTTTTGAATTTTGCCAGGTGCAGGCAAAGTCTAAGTAATTCGCTTTGCGAACGTGTGCTTAATTCCTGCTTAATTTCTTTTATTGAGGCTGCCTTCATTAATTTTGGTTTACGCGATATTTTTTCTGCAAACCATGCAAAAAATTCCGCAATATCTGATCTTTACACAGGCGATACTGACTTTGATTTGGTTTCCGGAAAAATGCACTCAACTCATGTTTACTTATACGCAAATCTACCAAAGAAAGAATATCAAGAACATCAACATCTTTAAGGTTTAATGCAATTTTTAGTTTTCTAAAAATGATATTATTATTTAATTTAGTTTCGGGGAGCGGTTGTGGTCCTTCTTTTTTACCACGTTTTTCAATAATCAACCCATTCAGAAAAATTGAAAGGTCCATATCATAAAGCCCCTGGTAATCCGGATCATCATCCTTTTTTAGCCAATTACTTACTTGAGCTCTCGTAACTTCGCACCCCGCCAACTCAAATATCTCAATCATTTTCGAATCGCTGAAATCGAAAGTGTAACGTATCCGACGTAAAATGTCATTATGATTCATTTTGTTTTGGTCTGTTTGTTTAAAATTTTTGTGATTATTTTATCATTAAAATTAATTCTTTTTTTGGTTCTACTTCTATTTTAATAGAAAATAAATATTCTGTGATTCTATCAAAATAGCTTAATCATAATAATAAAAGGTTCCATTATATTTAATTGCAAGATATTTTCAATATATTTTTAATTGGAAATTAATCTATTTTATACAAAAAGTTAAAAACAAAACTCTGTCTTATTTTGCTTTATGGCTTTGTTGCTGGTGGGTAGAAAATTAAAGCACTCCCCCCGCTATCGAACGAATCCTTTCGTGTGATTTAAAGGCAAAAAATATTTCAATTTTATTCATAAATAGAAAGAAATCATTAAATTTGTATAAAATATATTTACATCATGGATTATACAGAAATTCTAATTAAAATAAGACGGATTGTGCGGTCAATGAATTTGGAGTCTAAAAAGATTCAAAAAGAGTATGGTGTAAGTATTCCGCAAGTATTATGCTTAAATTATCTTAATGGCTGTGATGATTTTCAGTCAACTCACAAAGAAATACGCAATTATTTAAATTTAAACTCAAGTACTGTTACAGGAATAATTGACAGATTAGAGAAGAAAGGTCTTGTAGCACGTTTACCTAAAAAAGAGGATAAAAGGACAACTTACATTTCATTAACTTCATTAGGAGCAAAATTGTTAGACAAGATTCCTGCTCTACTTCATGAGAAATTATCCGTAAAACTCGAAAAACTGCCAAAAGAGAAGATTAATGAATTAGATGATGCTTTAAATGTTTTAACTTATTATCTTGACATTTCTGAAGTGGATGCTTCACCAATGATTACCATTGAAGACAATTTAACTTAAAAATTGGTTCTACACGACCTATATTTGTTTCAGACTACTCCAATAATCCTATAATACCAATTGAATTTCTAAATTGCTGATAAATATTTTGAAATATTTTTTTCTTTGTCAAGGCAAATATTCTTTGCATAGCAATAGATACGGAAATAATATTTAACGAAGAGAAAGGAAAAAAGAAACAAAATATATCGGTAATTTGGATGCTCAGTTGGTATATATTAATATTTAATAGGCTTTATATTTTTTATTTATAAAAATTTTTTGTAAATTTGTCGCATAGAAACTAAAATGTTATTTGCAACACATTAAAAATCTATATATCAAGAGAATAGCAGATTTAATGTTAATTATATGTTGCATAGAACTTAAATTTATTATTATTATTATTATGTTAAAATTTAAAATTTACAATCCACACACAAAAATGTCAGCTGTACAAAAGCATACTGCTACAGAATTTTTATATAAACATTTAGGACAATATGGAGATAAAAAACCTGACATTAAAAAGGCTGTCAATTATGCTTTAGAAGAAACTCCATCCTTTGGCGGTTTTGTATTAGAACGATATGATGAAAACGAGAATATTGTTGGAATTGTAGTACTTAACAGAACCGGGATGTCAGATTATATTCCTGAAAATATCTTAGTGTATATTGCTGTTGACAGTGCACATAGAGGAAAAGGTTATGGGAAAAAATTAATGAACAAAGCAATCGAACTAACCGAAGGAGACATTGCCTTACATGTTGAAAAAGATAATCCTGCAAGGTTTCTGTACGAAAAAGTAGGGTTTACAAATCCATATTTAGAAATGAGACTTTCAAATTAATAAATTAGTCTATATGCAAACTTATGCTAACATCAACAATTGAACTTAATCAAAAGGCTCTTCAAGATAATTTTGCATTTTTATAAGAACGTTATATAACTTCTTTTTTAATAGTAAATCCAGGAAAATTAATGTTTATGTTTGTTTATTGGTAGTTGTACAACGATTACTTTTGTTGTAGGGCGTTTTTATACCACTTTATATTTTATTTCGACAGCTCCTGTTGAATATGATTTTGTTTCGATGAGTTTTAATTTTGTTTCTTTAGTAAAAGTTTCAAATAGTTCAATTCCATCAGTCAAAATAATTGGCATAACAAATACTTGAATTTCATCAATTAGTCCTTCTCTTAGTAATAGAGTATTTATTTGTCCACCCCCGATTAGCCAAATATCTTTCCCTTTTTCTTTCTTCAACTGTTTTACAAAATCGATATGATTCTCTGAAATATACTCAATGTATTCATTGTTTTTTAATCTTTTGTTTCTCGTAAAAACATAATTTTTCTTGTCAGCATAAGGGAAATCAATTCCCCAGCTCATTATTTGATTATAGGTTTTGTTCCCTTGAATAGTGGTGTCAATAGATTTATAGAAATCGGAATATCCGTGGTCAATATTATTAGGATTCGGAATAGATTCCAACCAATGAACACTTCCATCTAGTTTGGCTATTTTTCCGTTTAAACTTGATGCTATATATAGTTTAATGTTTCTCATTTAGCTTGTTTTTTTTTAAAACAGACAAAGTATTTTTTTATTTTAGGTTTCATTGTCAATATCACATGGTCATTCTCGGTTGCATATAACTTTATTGCTATTCGTTGAAGCCGCTCTATTTTAATTATTTTTGATTTGAAAATTTATTTTTAAATTTCTTTGTGATTTTTCTAAAAAGTCTCAGCTGCACAGTTAAGGCATAGGAGCTTTTGTTTAGGCAACGTTGTCTTTTTAATTATGTTAAAAATTGCGTTTCAGTCTTTTTTTTCTCTTTTTTTGGAAACTTTTTCTCAAACTCTGTCAATTCATTTTTATCAATCATGTATGCAGGATCCTCGTGAAATTTTCCTTTCAACTTTTCCAATCCGTTTTTTTTAAGTTGAAGAGCCATAAATGGTTCAAAGTTTTGGAGATCCTTTGTTGTAATTTCAAACTCTTTTGCATTTCTGAATCCAAATCGATGATAATATGCAGGATTTCCAAATAGTATCATTCCAATAAACCCCATTTTCTGTGCTAATGAAATCGAATATTCAATGAGCTTTGATCCTATTCCTTTATTTTGAAATTCAGGTAAAACAGAAATTGGTTCAACACATAAAATTTCATATTCCAGGTTCATTGAGTCAATAACTTTTGCTTTAGTGGATATGATGTGTCCGATTATCTGTTTATTAAAAAAAGCAACAAGGTCAAGTTCTCCCATGTAATTCTCACTTTTTCTGATATTATGAAGAACCAAATGCTCGTCGCATCCGGGTTTGTAAAAATTCCAAAATGCTTCTCTAGTTATGTTTTCCGTTTGAAAAAAAAATTCCTTTTCTGTTTGTTTAATTATTAAATCCATTTCTTATAAAGTTTCTTTTGAAGTGCCAATGTTACCTAAAGGTTAATATAAGAATAGTAATCGATTTCGTAACTCTTCACTATCTAATTATACGAACTTTGAAACGGGCTACAATCCCTGAATTTACTACTATCTCGGCTATTATTGTTACACATTATTAGGCTTAGTTGTTTATTTGTTGATTTCCATAAGTTTATTAACAGTTACCATAATATCATCTGTGTAGACACATCTGGCTAATCCAATATTTAAGTCAATATCATTTTTCTCAAATTTCAATATATTAGGATCTGGTTGGTTTAACATATTTTCCAATTTAATGCTTTGATGACCTACAACCATTCCAATTAATTTTAGATGAGACCATTCCAGTTGACCTGGTTTAGCTCCAATAATAATTTTTCTAAAAATTGGACTTCCACTATTCCCTCCATAAGATAATGCATCAAGTAAAAAAATATTTTCATTTTCAGGAAGCCAAGCAATTGATCCAGATCGAACTATTGGTTCTACCGAATTTGTTGCTCCTATCCCTAAAGGAAAACCAATAAAATATACTTCATCTCCAAGAGAAAGTTTTTTTCTATTGTCGATGCCGCTTTTAGGAACACTTCTTAATCTAGACATATGGATTTGTGTGCTACTTGAATCTGTATTATGAAATATTGGGGGAATTTTAAGTCTAAATGCTGCAATATCTAAATCTGGATGAATGTATTTATCTTTTTCTCCAAGATTTGAAATAAATCTAACAGTTTTATTTATAACTATCGCATTTTCATAAATTAAATTTTCATGCCCTGTGCTCGATAATATATCAAGAAAAGTCGAATCTGGTTTTACTCTTACGCTGATTTTATCCTTACCTTTAATTAAATGAGCACAAGTTACTACAATAAATTCTTGTGGATTATCATAGTTATAAAGTAAAATCCCAGTTCCATGTATTATAAAATTATTATTCTCGATTTTTCCTAATAATACAGTTGTCTGCAATGATTGAGACTCAATCCATTGGAAATAAGTCTTTTGTTTAGAAAATAAAAAGACTATTAAGATCAAGTTTACAATTACTATTTTTCTCATATGTATTAATTTATGTAACCTTTTTCAATTAGGCCTAACGGCAGTCCGTCTCTAATAACTTACTATTTCTTTATAAACTAATCAAATATAAACTGATTTAATCAAGCTTGATAAAAGTAATAAAATAATTAATACTTGTTACTGAACAAAATTGCAAAATTTCTCGTTAACGAACTACAAACTAAGTATGTTTTTTTTAATATAATTTTGTATTGCTTCTTATAAAAAGTAATCGTGTTTTTTTTCAAATATTAAACTGTGAGCAAATTGCTGTTAATTCGCATAATAATAGTTTATCTTAAAAGTTGAGTCAGAAGTATTTAAACCTGAACCGGTTAATTGAGTATCATTTAGCCAGCTATATTTTTCGTTCCCAGTTTCAAAACTCACAATATCATCCTGAATTGTCCCGTCGTCATATGCAAAACCTGTAATATAAATCGTAATAAATGCGCTATCATCTGTTACTATAATAGCATGGGCATTAACTTTATCAGGTTCATCCTTACGGGCAAGATAATAATCTATTCCGCTCATATAACCGTTAATTAAGTCCCCTGTAACAGGACCCTCAAAATAAATATCCCCTCGTAATCCTTCCGGCGTTTGTCCGTAAATTATAGTATTTGTAACTACAGCATCAAGTTGACAAAGATATGTCCAATTAATAATTGGTTCTGGTTCATCATCTTTTTTACAAGAACCAATAATAATACTTAATGCAATAAATAATAGTATGATTTTTTTCATAATAATATTTTAAAAAATGATTATTAAAGCACTATAAATTATCATTTTAGGATCAACTTCTTTACTAAATTCAGTTTATGATTTTCGAGCTTTACAAAATAAATACCAAGTGTTAACTCCCTGATAGATATAACTTGGCCTGCAGTATAATTATCAACTGTTTTAACTAACCTCCCATGAATATCATAAATGCTAAGGGTTACAAATTTTTCTGAATTATAACCGACAATAAAGAAGTCATGAGTGGGGTTTGGATAAAGTATAAATTGGTTTTCATCCAAATTTTCAGGAATATCAAGCAGAATACTTATTGCATACTCCAGTTCCACATCCTTGCTTTCTTCCCATTGTTCAATTACTCTTTCAACGGTTAATGGTATCCTGATATCCGGTTGTATTCCTCCAACTAAGTCGACATCAGTATCCAATTGAATTGCTTGGTTATGATCCAACGACCGTGAATAAGGAAAGAGAATAAATTGCATAGAGTCGGGCATGATTACAACATTTGGGGTAATCGCGAATGACCCATTTGATCCCCAGAATGAGACCACCTGCGCATTGTCCAGTCGTTGTAACATCATAGGGATTCCTTCACCTGTACTGATGTTCTTTGGACTTACCATTACCACTACCTCTCCATTGAACAAAGGTGTCTCAGGAACAGTAATAATTGAATCTATGATAGCATAATTATCATCGCTGTTTCCTGTAACGTATTCATAAAACATGGGTGTCTGAATAAAAAATCCCGAGATTAACGAACCCAGAAGATCATGCCCCCCATTATTGTACCTGAGATCAAAAACTAGTTTATCAATGTTTTGTCCGTTGAAGTATGTAATTGCCTCTTTTACTTTGAGGTAAATTTCTGTCTGCCGAAGCTCTTCAATAGTCAGAGTATCCGAAGCATCCTCATCCTGAACAAACAAATATCCAATTTGTCCATCAAGCACCTTGTAAATAACTTTATCATTGGTCTCTTGCACAGGAGCTGTCAGGCGTCTAGCCTGACTCAACAAGTTAAATGTATCTGCTACGGCTGTCAAGGAAATCGTTTGCTGGCTTCCTGTTTCATGGGATTTGAAAGTTACATTAACATTTGCGCCAACAGAATCTCTGCATAACATAATGTAACGGCTTAGCAACCGCCCTTCCTCAGTAGCATAGTTCGCAGACAATCCCGAAAAATTGTTATACACCTCCATTTTAGGAACTTCCAAGATTGGAATACTATTCCAGGAAAGGATCTCATCCCCACACCGCAGACCAGCAGAGTAGGCAGAGCCATATTCTGGAACTAAATTTGCGATGATACTTCCATCGGTAATTGGAATCATATTCAACCCGAAACTACCCGATTGACTTGATTGACTAAAGGCTTGAACCAAATCAATCATTGTAATATGCCCGTCTGGAATGGATAAAAGATACTCAAAAAATGCTCCAGTAAGTTTAACAAGATCACCCTCGTTTTGTGCTTCCTGAATCTTGGGTTGGGTAAGGCTTAGTTTCTGATCCCAGTTAATCCCTTTCCACTCAGTAAATGGGTATCTTTCTTCCATAATAACATGCAATGAATCAAAAGATTCGATCCAGTTAAGACTGCTGAGGTTAAACCACATCATATCACGATTTACAGGTGTTTGGGTATTAATCTGCTTTTGTGCCATGACTGTCATTGTACAAGTCAACAGGGCAATTAGTAAGATTTTTGTTTTCATAGTTTTTCTGTATTTAATTAATATTAGATAAAGATCCTATAAATCAGGATAAATAGCCTTGATCCAGATTGGAAGCATCAGTGTAGGAGTGATGGTCTCAATCTGGCAATTGAACCAAATGATAATGGTACAATTTTTTTCAGGTGAATGAACCATTATGGAGGTACAACCAAATATGCTACCACCATGCCCGTAAAACCCTTTGTATTCCATAATTCCCATACCGTATTTCGCAAATAAAGGTGGATTCCAGTCATGACATATCAAGCGTTTCTGCTGTAGCTCCGAAGAGAGGAAAGCTCCTTCCGCAAGATCCTTTACAAAGGTTTTTAATTCATAAATTGTAGAAATCATGCATCTGGCTGCCCCACCCCACGAAACATCAAAATATTCCAAGCTGGGAGGAAGTGATAGGTCATATTCTCCGATGTAATATCCATTTGCATGGAAACCGGGAACCTGAGTGCCACCTACGAGGTAAGTTGTATTTATGAGATTCAGATGATCTATAATCCTCGTTCTGACATTGTACTCTATTGAAGCTCCTGTAAGAATCTCCACAATCCGTCCGGCAAATATAGTATTGACATTCGAGTATGTGAAGTTTGTTCCCGGATCAAAATCATAAGGATAAAGTGCAGATATAGCAATCATCTCTTCAGCCGTCCAGAAATGTGTCGGGTCTGTATAAAGAATCTGATAAAATTCATCTGAAGCAGTATAACTATGTATTCCACTACGCATATTTGTCAACATCTCAATAGTAACCTCATCCGCCCTTGGGAAATCGGGGAAAAATTTTGAGAGGGAATCATCCAGCGAGAGCAGTCCTTCATCAACTAGTTGGAGTAGCACTGTAATGACAAACGTTTTGGTGTTGCTACCAATCCGGAAGACCATATCAGGTGAAATAGGAGCCATAGTCTCTAAGTCAGCTACACCTGCTGAATAAACAAAATCAACATCGTCATCAGGTGCCCATACTGCTGCCACAACCCCTGGTACATTGGTGTTGGCAATAACTGAATCCACCACAGTTTTTAATCTGTTTTCGATGATCTGGGCAGGCGTTGGTTGGGGATCGGTTGGTTCGTCTTTTTTACACCCACTGGGTAAAAGTATTAATAGTAGGGTTACACTTACTAGTAATCCATAGCCAATTAAGTGATTAATTTGTTTTTTCATGGTTTGGTAATTAAATATTATTTCATGTTTATTTCATTAGGATACGGTTTTAATATTTCATTTAATTTTTTAGATTGAATTATAGGTCTTTGCGTTTCTTAAACATGGATTTGAGTAATACAATTTCCAATTTTTTTTCTGAAAATCAAATACAGAATGTGATAGGGTGCTCGCTCCACCATGATCATGAACACAAGGAGGTATTTCAGCATCATGACTTGACATGAAACCAGTTATTAAATCTCCATTTACATCATTAGGTTTATCAGCATAAGCACTGGATAGTTCGGTTAATTTGTTAAATCTTGACTCGGATGAAGGCATACCATTTGGGTCAATTTCAATATCCAGCATTTCGGGCAAGATATAATGGTTAGTGTGAATATAAAATCCATCTACATTATGAGATTGATTTTTAGTGGGTGCTGCCTCAACAGAAACTATTTTATTATCGTTGAAGGAACCAATATTATGTGTCATTGTGCGTGCCCTGTGTGGAAATTTAGCACGGTCAACGGCATCATCCAAAGATGTTGAATCCAAGACTGAACGGAAGTGAAATGCTATTGGAACTGACTGTTCAATATGCAATCCTTGAATATCATTACCACACTGAACTATACCGGCCTCATTCATCCCCGGAGGAATACCGGGCAACATTCCCGGATAACTAAGAGTTAAAATTTCAGGCTTGCCTGTAACCTTCATTTTAAGCAGATACATATAACTTAAGAAACTAGTAAATAAATCTTCGTTATGAGTTAAAAACGATTTTCCATTTTTTGAATATGCTGTTGAACTACAGCCATAACTTGGAGGAAATGTGTACTTAAGCTTACCTGTTAGTTCATAATAAAGGAATATTATTTCTAAACCCATATTACCTTCCATTATGTCTTGAAATGAAATTCCTGAACCATCGGAAATGCCTTGTAGTTCTTCAACATAATCAGGAAAATGTGTCTGTGCTGCTTCCAGAAATGGATCATAGAAAACATCCGGTGCAGCTTGGACAATCTCTTTAGCAGCATTTATTAAATCAGCTATTGCCATATAAGAGGCTCTTATTTCATTGGAAAATCTTGTACCAATTTGATGACCAATATCATGGTGAGTACCTGAAACTTCAAGGTAATTAAAATTAGTTTGAATATCGGGCGTTGGGCATTCTTCATCTTTTTGACATCCCCATAAATTCGGTATAATTGCAGCAGCTGTTGTAGCTGCTGCAGTACCAAAAATAAAATTTCTTCTTTTCATTAAGATAATTTATTTAATGATTATTTTTTTTGAGGTTTTTGTAGTTCCATCATCAATACATAGCATATAAATACCACTACTCAATTTGCTAATATCAATTACATTACCGGAAGTAAAATTACTTTTGATAATAACCGGACAACCACTTAATGTAATTAATTGAACATCAATCTCATTTTTAGATCTATAATCAATTTTTAGAAAATCCGTAGTTGGGTTAGGGTAAACTGTAAAAATCTGCTCATCGACTTCATTAACACCTTCTAATGTTCTGTAATAGTAAAAATCTTTTGTATTCAAATGCCATTCAAATAATTCATAATCCCAATCATAATTAATCACAAGGTTTAAAAAACCATCGTTATCAAAGTATTTGTAAAATCCTGAATATCCTTCCCAATCAGTCATTTCAGAAGACCACCAATAATTAAAATAAGAAACAATATTTCCGTAAGGATCATAGCTATGTTCCGACATGAAATCACCATACCAAATATTATTATCAACATCCCATTTCCAATTGGCAGCTTCTGTTTCATAATCATTTTCATCATATTCATATTCATGTTTCCATGATGGTATCCATCCTTTTTTATTATCAGACCAAGTGGAATAATGCCAATATAATACCATTCCTGTTTCGCTAAATTCTCGAATCCATTTTCTACTGTCAACGTATTCTAACAATACATCATCCCAATCTGAATCAAGTATTAATGTATATTCTCCAAAGGGGTTATACTCATAGATAGTCTTTCGCATGTTTTCAAACTCCTCAATTTCAGAATTCCATGAATACATTAACGTTTGAATTCTATTCCTATCATTATCAAAAATATTTTCGTATTTCCAAAGCATTTGCCAATCATTATTATCCCAGTTATAATATAAACTTAGAGTGTCATTACCTAAACTGTTGTAGTACCTGTCAGATAACATATAGCCATACCAGATGCTAATATCAGTATCCCATTTCCAATGTTCATGGTGAGTGCGTCCAAATTCATTGTACTCATTATCAATGTAATAAGAATTAATCCAGTCGAAAAGATCGCTTGACCAGCTCCATTTATGTTCTAAAGTTTTATCACCATTTTCATTATATTCATATACATACTTAAAATAACCATACCATTGCGATAACTCAGTATCCCAACGCCATAATTCGTATAACAATTTTTCACCAATTTCATTATATAAATATACCAACTTCGATAAGTTTATTAATGCAGTATCTTCAACCGACCAACTTTGGTAGGTTCTCGTTATCCAATTACCATAAATATCGTATTCATAATTAGATCTTGAACTGAACTGCCATGCAGATATACTATCTATATAAACATATCCTGTTGTTACAATAATCTGCCTTAGATCATTAAAATCATTTATGATCATTTCGCTTAGTGTAGAGTCCTCCGGTGTTAAGTAAGAATACGTAACAATTGTATCTACTAATTGTTCCAGTTCAAGTAATTCTACAAATTTGTTATTTATAAATTCATCATCCTCTATGGATGTTTCTTTTACAAATACTCCATGGTCTCTTAAAATATCCTCATTGGTTGGATTCTGACCAAACAATGTAGCTGAGGAGTAACACATTAAGAGAAATAGTACTGTGCTTAGTGTATTAGTTTTCATGATATTAATGTATTTAGTGGTTAATAATTAATTTCTATTGATATTAAAAACTTAACTTATAATTATCGTAATTTAACCCATTTATATGTCAGGATAAATAATATTGGGTATTATAGTAATCAATTGTGTTGGATCATCTTCAGCAAGTTGACAATTATACCAAATTATAATTGTGCAATTTTTTTCTAAAGAATGAATCATTAGTGAAGTGTAACCGAACATGCCTCCATTATGTCCATAAAATCCTTTATACTCAAAAATTCCCATACCATATTTCATGCCATCTATACTTCGCATTTCATGACAATCTAAACGTTTAAGTTGTAATTCTGGAGAAATAAACTGCCCTTCAACAAGAGCCTGTGCATATGTCTTCAATTCATAAATATTTGAGATGGCAGCACCTGCAGCACCCGCATATGAATTATCAAAATATTCTGATAAATCGGGAAGCTCCGGCTCATAGTCTCCTCCATAATAAGCACTGGAATGATAACCTGGAATTTGAGTTCCGCCAACTAAATACACAGTATTGATTAACTCCAGAGGATCAAAAATTCTAGTTCTAATATTATACTCAAGTGAAAAACCGGTTGTGATCTCTATAATTTTACCGACTATTATTGTATTTGAATTACTATAATGAAAACCAGATCCCGGATCAAAATAGTAAGGCTGTTCTGCAGCAATTGCTATAAATTCTTCAGTAGTCCATGTTCTTGTAGGCTGTGCAAGTAGTAAATAAAAGAATTCTTCTGATTCAGTAAAATTAAAAATACCACTTCGCATGTTAGTAAGCATTTCAATAGTAACTTCATTGGCTCTTGGAAAATCAGGGAGATAATCTGACAAAGGATCGTCAAGAGAAATTAGTCCTTCATCAACCAGTTGAAGTAATACTGTAATTGTTATGGATTTAGTATTACTTGCAATTCTGAAAATCATATCAGCATCCATGGTAGCACCTGTCTCAATATTTGAAACCCCGGCTGTATAAACAAAATCAATATCTTCATCGGGAGCCCAAACTCCTGCTACCAGACCGGGGACATGAGTATTCTCGATAATCGAATCCAAAACAGCTTGAATGCTGCTTTCAATAATTTCTGCCTCCGAAGGAGTAGTGGGAGTTTCCTCTTTTTTACAAGAAGTAAAAAAGAATGTGCTGCTAAAAAACAGACTTACTGTAATTAATAAAAAGATTTTTTTCATGATATTATCGAATTAATTTTAGATAACTATTTTTTTAATATATCTTTTGCTTCATAAACGACTGCGTACATGTTTAGTAGTTCTACATAAAGATCTGCCATAATGATGTCAAAATCCCAAACATTTGTGTAAATCACGAAAGTGATGTCAGTATCAGGATCATATCTTGCAGCTGTAAAATAAGCAATATGACCCCCATTGTGTCCATATCCTAACTCCGAGGTAAATACAGTTCCCAAGCCATAATATTGATGAGATTCAAATGTTGGCAAACAATCCATCATATAAAATCTTACATTTTTATAATCAATTCCGGCTTTACCTGTGTAGAGTTTACTCATCCATGTTGCTAAATCTTGGGGAGTAGTAATCATATTACCTTCAGCAACATGCATTGATACATTATCCTGGGTAACATCAAAACTTTCTCCCTGAAAATATGCAAATGAACTTGCAAAAGGACTTGGTAATGTAATATCATCACCTTCATAAGGGAAACTGGTGTTTGATAAAGCTAAAGGTGTAAGAAAATTATCAGCTAAAAACTGGTCGTACCTTTTTCCTGAAACCCTTTCAATAATCAACCCAAGTAATCCCATGCCTGTATCAGAATAATGAAACTCTGTTTCCGGTTCAGAATTATACAGCTGGTTGACAGCTACAATGCCTGCAGTTTCTTCAATAGTGAATGTATGGGTCAATCCTATGGTTTCTTTAATATATTCGCAATACCTCGTTCCGGCATATGGCTGGCTTACGGTATCTGGAATATCCTGATTAATAATGTCAAACATTCCTGCGCGATGCTGCAATAATAACTTTATTGAAATTTGGTTCTTAAAAGGAATATTAAACTCCTCACTAATTGGCAAATAAGGCTCGTTAGTACCTGGTATTGCATCTGTAACGAAATGATTTATATTCAATTTGCCTTGCTGATGAAGTAACATAATTGCTGCTCCCGTATATGTTTTTGTAGTGCTGGCAGCCCTAAAATGAGTTTGATTTGTGATATTTGCAAGATCGCCTGTACTTACAAAAAAATCACCAACAGGAGAAAGCAACTGAAGAGCATAGCCTCCGGGGAAACTCTCTTTTCCTTCAGCAAACTCTGCCCAATTTTCGTCAAGCATAGTTTGAAGCTTGGCTTGATAATCGGTTATGGGTTTTGGGTCGATATTGTCATCATCTTTCTCACAAGAACTAATAACTAAAAACAATCCTAAAAGTAATAATGTGATTTTTTTCATTGTATTAATTTTTATTTAATTGATACTTTCTCTGTTAAACTATTATTTTTACGGGAAATGCGGAAAAAATAAAGCTTGGGTTTTAGTTGCGACTTATTAATAATCTCCTGGCTAAATTCATATTTGGGAATGTACCAAAACCTGCTGCTTTGGCTCCAATGCGTACCATTAATAGATTTTACTTTATAGATAATTGTTTGATCAAAGTCAAAATCCAATCTTATTACCGGATTTTTTCCTATAATATTATTATTTAATATTATGGTAAGTCTACCCAACTTGGAATATTTTTTTATATAAAAGAAACAAATATATGAAAAAGTTTATTTAAAACTAATATAAATTACAAATCGTGATGACAGCACATAAGGGATTTTGATTTCAATTACTTCATAAGCCTTTATACCACAAAAAATAAAAACAGATATTATTTTTTTTATGATTGAGGATGTCTTCTGCTTGAAAATGAGAAAGTGCCAATAGTAAGATGGCAAAAGTATATGGTAAAAAGCCAGGAGAATATCAAACTTTTTTCCTCAACACAAACCTATCGTAAAGCCACAGCAGTACTACCGTTCCCATTCCAATTCCGCTAACTACCATCCAGAAATCAAAAGGATGATAATTATTCCAGAGGTAGTTAGATAATTCAGGAATGCTCATGTTTAATTTTAAGGCGGCGGTGTTTACAAAATCGTTTTGTGTAAAACTATCGGATATCTCAGGAATGTTCAAGCCTCTTGCTTCAACTTCGGTTCGTAGTAATGTAATTTTGTCGGACATACGTCCATAAACATCTCCAGAAATTATTCCTGCAAAAAAGTTACCTCCCGCCATTGGTAAAAAATAGCAGCCCATATAAAGAGCAATCTTGTCTTTGGGGGCAATTCTGCCAATGTATTCGAGTATTTTTGGTGAGCTTACCATTTCACCAATTCCGAAAATAAAAATTGTGAGAAATAAATAAAAAGGGTTTCGTGTAACAAACCATAAACCTATTCCAATAGCAGAAATTAAAAAACCTGAAATCATAGTATTTAGGGGTCTGTATTTCATGACAATGGTAGAAATAATAACCTGGAAAATAACTATATATAAAGCATCAATATTAACAAGCATCTCAGGGGAAATATTGCCGCTGTCGTTACCAATGGCAGAAGCCAGGGCAGGGGAAATATTGTCAATGGCATTGTAAATTACTGTTGTATCTATCCATTGTTCGATAAAAACAGGCAGAGTATAAAACAATTGATTGTACATTGTCCAGAAACCGATTATTATTATCAGAAACAATAAAAGTTTTATGTCTTTTAATGCTGAAAAAATGTTTTTAACAATTGTTATCAATGATTTTCCAAGTGTTTCGGTATTTGGTTTTCTTTCGGGTTCTTTAAAAAAGAAAATCACAAGAATCATATTTATTCCAATTACTATCGAAGACATTACAAAAACATAAAACCAATCTACCTCACGAAGTTTGGAAGCAAATATCGGCCCAACAAAAGCACCAATATTTACTATCATATAAAATATTCCGAAACCGATTGATGATGTTTTGTCGTTGGTAGTTTTTGCTATGGTAGCCGAGATTATCGGCTTAAAAAGTCCGGCTCCAACAGCAAGATATAAAAAGACAAACCACATAGAAGTGTATGTTTTAAAAATCCCCATCATAAGGTAACCGCTCGAAAGAATTATATAGGCAATAATAAGAATTTTTTTATATCCGAACTTGTCGGCAATGGCACCGGTTATTACCGGAAGGAAATATAAAATGGCAACTACCGTGCCCATTAGATGACCTTTTTGAACTTGCGTAAATCCTAAAGCTCCTGTATCTTTAGAGGCAGTCAGATAAATTGCCAGAACCATAAATAAACCATACCATGCCCATCGCTCAAATAATTCCATTGTATTGGCAACCCAAAATGCTCGGGGAAATTTTTTAAATGTTTGTGAAAGTCGGCTCATGTTTTAAATAAAAAATATAAATAGCTTGAAAACTAAGTGTTTGAAATTTGTTTTTTTAAAGTGTTTGTCCATAATATTCGATTTTTATAAAGTCTTTAGTCACGGACTTTTACACCCCTGCGGCATCACCGCCGAATGTCTTCATGGGTTACAAACAGTTTGTCACTATTCAACTTTATTGGTGAATACTATTTGACTGACAAATATGGAACTATTTTTTTAAATATTGAGTCATTTACAAGATCAATTTTTTTGAGTTGCTCGATATTATTTAATTGTCCTTGTTTTTTTATGAGTTTAAAAATTTGTGAAGTCAGTTCGTAAGAAATATATGGATGCCTGAGTAATTCTTTAAATTCTACTTTGTTAATATTTAACTTTTTGATTTTCTCCGGTTTAACCGAGATGTTGTCGATAATCATTTTTAATCGGGTGCTGTCGAAATTATAAACTTCTAATAGTTGATTTTTGGAATAGAAGCCTCCAAGCAATTTGCGATATTTTATTATTCGTGATGAAAAAGCAGGTCCAATTCCATAAAGTTTTGTTAACTCGGCTGAGTCGGCAGTGTTTAGTTGAATTAATAATTTCTTTTTCACCTGAGGTTTTCTTGTAGTTTTAATTTTTTGTTTTCTTTTTATATTTTTCTTTTTTGAGGAAATTGTAATGAATGGTTCCAATAATTTATATTTTTGTTCGC
>Ga0307990_1000296_pt1 | contig 47919 bp, 35 predicted proteins | sample EllFjometagen129_FD_203168 | JGI IMG/M metagenome (GOLD analysis project Ga0307990, IMG submission 203168) | Marine microbial communities from Ellis Fjord, Antarctic Ocean - #129 | ecosystem: Environmental > Aquatic > Marine > Unclassified | place: Southern Ocean | collected 2014-10-08
TTAATGAATCATTCAGACATTCCATATACAATAATGCTGTATTATTGGAAACATTTGAAAGCAAAAACTTTTGAAAATCAATCAACCAATCTTCTGTGATTGTTCTAAAAGATAAGTTCTCTTTGTTTTTTGAAAAGGATTTTATTTTTAATAATAAAGCATTCCAATATTTAAGAGTATTGTTTTTTTCTTTGATAAATTCATTAAAATAGATATAGAAATTATCTTGTGTGTGTTTCTTGTCAAATGTTATTGTTTCCTGATTAATTAGTTCGTTATTCTTTTTTATTCTTAATCTTTCCGCAAGTTCTCTTTTCTCTTTATCTTCTTTACTGAACTTTCGTTTATTGGATAGGTGTATATTTAAAAAATCATATTTTCTTTTTCCTTCATGATAAATATCAAGGTACAAAGAAGACGATCCATCTTTCATTATTTTTTCTCGTAATTTTACACCCATAACCAAAACAATTATTTAATACTATTGAGTCACAAAGATAACATATGAGTAACAAATAATGCACATATTACCAATAAAAATTATAAATAAAATAGAGGGGGATTTTGTAAAACCTTTTACATACGGCTTTTTGGTTGGATTTATTTGTGGTTATTTATTGGGGTTGGTTAAGGTTTTGTTATGCCCTGTTTATTACAATCTTCACTCAACTGAAGTTCTTTGATATTTATCTTCTTTTATTATCGTAAATTTAGATGATTCAGTAATTTTATAGTCTATTACAACAGAATCAACTAAAGATATAACAGAGTCTTTATTGGATTTTAAAATTTCCTGTGATACAGATGTCATATGATAAATTGAATCCGACAGGAATTCTCCATAAAAGTTATAAATCCATCCTCCATCACCACCACTACCTGCCACTTTGAGATTACTAATAAGATTGTTGTTTTGGTCGTAAATCAAATAAAGCAAATCGGCACAACAATCCTCATAATGTTCAAGAATCGTTATAATTTTTTGAGTTGATTCATTTTTTTGAATTGAATAAAAATAATACTTAAACTCCTCCATTAAAAGGATACTATCTTTAATCTCAATTGAATTTTGAATGTATTTAGCCTTTTCTTTTTCTGATAATTGTTCTAGATTGCTAATCATATCAATGGTCAAGTCACTAAGGTCGAATTTCTCCAATTGGTTAATTTTAAATTTTGAAGAATCAATGAAACCATCAATTATATTTATTCTAAAGTAGGTTTCATAATCGGCATTTTCTTCTAAATAACTCTGAGTATACGGTTTATTAAATGAAACCAAAAAACTTAGTATGATAATACTTAATATGTATTTTTTCAGAGTCTTCATTTTCTTAAATAGGGCATAACTATTAGATAACGTGCATTAATGCTTGTTATATAATTTGCAGTATTAGCATTTTGACTTTATAAGTTGTTGCTAATGTTTAATAAAGCCGAATGTAAATGTTTAATGCAAAATTGTATAACATTACCTCCACAAATATAAACAAAAAATGGGAGAAAACTCGGATATTGGATTATCATTTACTATGTATACTAGCTACAAGCTCACACCAGCAGGGGCTAACAGCTCTACTGTTGGGTCTAACAACTCAGCTGTGATGGCTCACAGCTCCACTAGGGGGACAACAAATTTATATCAAACAACAATTATTTTATTTATAAACCAGTTAGCATTGCTAACTCAAAAATTAATTAACTATGGCATAACAGGATTATATTCCTCACAACAAGAAAGCGATACTGCTAAAATTACGGTTTAAAAAATAATACTAATTATTAATATCGGATTTACCGCCTGTTTTAAAAAGTAATTTTGTAGAACTTATTTCAATTTGTTTGTCAATTGGTTTAAGAAGATCGTAAATGGTAATTGCTACCACACTTGCACCATACATTGCTTCAACTTCAATACCTGTTTTATAATGGGTTTTGGTTTCAAGCTCAATAATTATTTCATTGCCCTTTATTTCAAATTCAATTATGCAATCTTCAACAGGCATAGGATGACAATGAGGAATAACATCGCTAGTTTTTTTTACTGCCAAATATCCGGCAGCTTTTGCAATTGTAAAAATATCGCCCTTAGGCACCGTATTGTTTTTTATTGCATTAATACTAATATCGCTAACTTTTACTATAGAACGTGCTCTTGCAGTTCTTAATGTTATTTTTTTCTGACTTATATCGCGCATAATTTATGTTTTTAAAAGCCCCTCCTAACCTCCCCAAAGGGGAGGGATAAAAGGCAAAACTAAGTTTTATGATTAAAAGCCTATATCAAAAATACAGGACATTAATATTTTAAATAATTAAATAATATTTTCTTTCCAATTTGTTGTGCCATCGTCAAATAATTCTTTTTTCCACACAGGTAAATCTTTTTTTATTAGCTCAACAATTTCCTCCGATGCCATAAATGCTTGTTTTCTGTGTTTTGAACCTACAAAAACAAATAAAGATAGTTGGCCGGCTTTTACCAAACCAATACTGTGCAAAATATATACACAAATTATTTCATTATACTTGCTGTAAATTTTGTCTTTAATGATTTTTACAGCATTATCAATCATTTCGGGATATGCCGAGTATTCTATTGCCTTAACGTTTTTTCCGTCAACAATATCTGCTCTTACCTGCCCCAAAAATATTGCATGTGCTCCAATTTCTGTTTTGCTTGTTTGTTTGGCTATATAATCTGATACTGCCTGTGGGCTAATTGCACCTTGTGTTAAATATATGCTTGTATTACTCATTTTTTATATTCCATTTTATAATGTTCAATATCTGCTTCCATAAACATATCGCCAATAGTATTAAAACCATATTTCTGATAGAATTTTACTGCCGACACCTGTGAATTCAAATATATTTTTTTATTTAAAGGCAAAGTTTCTTCTAAAACTTTTTCTAAAATTAATTTTGCAATACCCTTGTTCCTGTAATCGGTAAGAACTGCAAATCGTTCAAGTTTAATGCCCTCGTCTGTTTCTCTCCATCTGGCAGTTGCTACCGGAATTTTATTATAAAATACCAGATAATGAGTTGATATATCGTCAAGACCATCAAATTCAAGTTTGTGGTCAACTTTTTGTTCTTCAACAAAAACCTTTGTGCGTATATCGTTGGCAAAATTAAAATTATCGTTATCGGAATAATTAAACGATATAACTTTAACGTTTTCCATTAATGAAAATGTTCCTATTGGTTCCATATGTATAGTTGAATAAATTCCCATTTCTTTCAATATTCTTTGCTCAATTCTGCTTGCAACTGTATGTGCTTTGTTGAGTTCAAAATTTCCGGGCAATTCAATATGAAACGTTAATTCGGTATGATGTCCATACTGATGCATACGAATATGGTGTACGTTTAATTCTCTTTCGCAAATTGTTTGTGCAATTTTATTGATATTATCAATTATTTCGTCATTGGGTTTTTCACCAAGCAAAGGACTAATATTATCTTTTAGGATATGAAATGTAGTATAAAAGATAAGGATAGCAACAATGATTCCGAGAACAGCATCCATCCACCAAAAATAATCGTTTAAATAAATCCCTACAAGAATAATTATTGAAGAAATTGAATCGGAACGGTGATGCCAACCATCTGCAATTAGTGTTTTTATATTGTGCTTTTTACCTGTTCTAATGGCAAATTGTGCCATAGCTTCTTTTACAACAACTGAGATAATTGTTACCACAATTGCAAAAGTTCCAAAAACAACAGAATGTCTGTTTTGTAGCTTCTCAATTGCTTCTATCAAAAAATTAAATCCAACAATAGCAAGTAAAACTCCAATTACAATAGAGCCAATAAGTTCGGCTCTTCCATGTCCGTATGGATGTCTTTTGTCGGGAGGTTTTACCGATGCTTTTATTCCAATTAATACAATTATTGATGTTAAAGAATCGGAAAGGGTATGCCATGCATCAGCTATTAAGGCAACAGAACCTGTTATAACTCCTGCCCAGTACTTTACCACAAATAACAGAACATTGACAATTAGCGATAGCCAACCCTCTAAATAGCCATACTTTTTTATTATTCTATAATTTGCTTTCATTTGTTTATATACAGCATCTCTGAAATTATTGTATCGGAAATAAACATTCCTTCAACAGACAAAGTTAATTTATTGTTTTCAAAAATTATATGTTCAGCATCAATATATTTTTCAGATTGCTTAACACATAATTTATGATACTTTGTGCCGAAATTATTTTCAATATAAGTTAAATCTATTCCCCATATAGTACGTAATGCAGTAATTATGTAATCATTATATTTTTGGTCTTTTGTAAGTATCTCTGTTGAATAAAACTTTTTATCAGTATTTGTAAAATCAATGTATTGGCTAATATTTGAAACATTCCACTGTCGTGATGTAAAATCAAAAGAATGAGCAGAGGGACCAACTCCAATATACTTTTTTTGCTTCCAATAATTTGAATTATGCTGAGAGTAAAAATTCTTTCTCGCAAAATTTGAAATTTCATAATGTTCAAATCCTTCTTGTTTCACCATTTCAACTAATTTTGAAAACTGCTTAAAACTTTCGTTTTCATTAATAATTGCTATTTCATTTTTCGATAGCATTTTAAATAATGGAGTATTCTTTTCAATTGACAAATGATATGCAGAAATATGCTGAATGTTTAAACTAATTGCTGTGTTAGTTGATCTTGTCCATGTTTCAAAACTCATACAGGGAATTCCATAAATCAAATCAATACTTATATTTTTAAAGCCTGCTTTTTGTGCATTTTTAACTGCCTCAATTGCTTGATTTGAGCTATGTCTTCTGTTTAAAAACTCCAAAGCATTATCATTAAAAGACTGTATCCCAATGCTCAATCTTTTAATTCCCAATTTTATTAAATCTTTAAAATATTCAAAACTTACATCATCGGGATTAACTTCAATAGTAATTTCGGGATTTTTACTTACAGAATAATTATCATTTATTGTTGTCAATATATCTCCAACATCTTGCATATTCAACAAGGATGGTGTTCCTCCTCCAAAATAAATTGTATCAATTAGTTCGTTTTTCAGGTAATCTTTTCTAATTATCAGTTCTTTATTCAGAGCAGTTAGTAATTCCTCTTTTTTATGGAACGATGTAATTGAATAGAAATCACAATAATTGCATTTTTGTTTACAAAACGGAATATGAATATATATTCCAGCCATAATTAATGGAACTCGTATTTATATTTTATGGTGTTTAAAGGAGAAATTTCTTCAATAATTAAATCATTTTCATCAAATTTGCTTGTTAATATAAATTGCAGAGTCCCACTCATGTCAAATCGTTCTTCTGTTTTAGTTTTTTCTTCTGCGTTTATTTCAAATTTAGAATAATAGTAATCCCCAACTTTTTGTTCTGTTAAATTTCCTTTTTCATCATAAACAAAAACAACACTGTCAATTATTTCGTTTTTGCTATTTGTTTTCAAAAATTTAATAAGATTTTCATTCTCGTCATAAGTATAATTTATCTCTACTTCCAATTCGTTGTCTTTGTTATATTCCTTTCTATTGATAACATTACTTTTTTCATCATAACATACTATTTCTTTTTCGTCAAGTTTATTATCTTCGTCATAAATTATTTTTTCAATAATTTTACCTTTATCATCAAGTTTTCGTATTTCTTTTCCTTCAAATTCATTTTCATCATCAATAACATTTGCAATGATCTCGTTATCTGCATATTCATATTTTTTTATTGATAAGCTTCCATCAATATATTCAACTCTAACTTCATCAATTTTTCCCTCATCATTTCTTTTGTAAGTAAGTTTTTCGGCAATTTCATCTTCCGACATATAATTAATTTCTTCCAGTAATTCTCCTTTATCATTAAATTTTGCAAGTGTTTTGCTCTCAATTTCATTTTCTGAAAGATAAGTAACAGACTTGGTAACATTCCCGTTTTGGTCATATTCAATAATAGAATTAACAAAACCTGTTTCAATTGAATCATCCGGATCATTAAGTTTATATGTTGTTACGGATTTTATCTTTTGCATGATATAATTTTTATTCTTTAAATTTAAAAGGTATTGGCTTGACAGAGTATCCTTTTTTTCGAATTAAGACAATAACTCCTTTTTCTCCACCAAGATGTGCTGCTCCTATTGCATTAAAGGTTTTTTGCTTTTTACAAAACTTAATAATATTCTTTGCCATACCTTTATTACGGTCTATAAGAAATGCTTTATTAAATTTTTCAGGCAAAGAAGTATCGCTTGAGAGTACCAACATAGTATCCAGATTTCCTGACAAATATGCTTTCAGCAAGTCGTCAAATTGCTGTTCTTCTTTTAATGTATCTCTAATGGCATCCATAAGCATTTTGCATTGCTCATCAAGTGATATTTGATCTATTGCTCCTATTTGATCAGATAATTGTTCAATGCCAAAAATTAATTTGCTTGCTTTTTTTGCTTTATTTAAAAAATAAATATCAAGTGCTTCTTCCATATCCTTACTCATATCTGCTTGCATTAATTGAGATGCAATAAAAAATGGTTTCATTTTATTAAGCATTAACATACCTGCTCCAACCTTAGCTTTTAATGTACTGTCTAACAATGCGTAATCTTCTTCACTAAGTAATCCATTAATTGTATGTTTTTTCATCAACATTGATTTTTCAATATCTTCTCTTTTAATTTCATCAATTAATAACTCCATTGCATAAGCATCACATTCCATTATTTTTTTCTCAACTATATCATCGTATTGAAACACTCTTTTATCCTGAATATGAATTGTACCATATAAGTATGATGTTTTTAACCCTTTCCCGCTTATTTCCCATAATAAACTTTGCGGGGTAAGAGTGTTTGCAAAAAATAAAACTGAAATTAATGCTATTATTCTCTTCATAATAAAATTTTTAAATAAAAAAAGGTGTTAAAATTAACACCTTATATATTATAGATAATAATTATTTATATTTTAACACTTGCTATTTCAAGTCCATAGCCCTGTTTTTTATCCGATTTTTTCAATAAAAAGGCTAAAAATATTGAAATAACACCACAGCCTACAAGAATTAAAACAGGAATTGTATAATCAAATGGTGGGATTTCACCATTCAACTTCATATCTTTAATTCTTAGAGTAATTTCAGAACTATTAAGTCCCTGATCAATAAACCCTTGCCTGGCATTCGCTATTTGCTTAATTACAGCTGGATTAACAACATCTAATAAAGCTCCAATTCCCCAAAAGAACAAACCAAGTCCCCAGTTTTGAATTGTAAACATTGAAGCATATGCTGTTCCAAGCCTGTTTTCTGCTACAATTTTGGCTACAGAAGGCCACATGGCAGCAGGAACTAAAGAAAATGCAACACCAAGGCTAACTAAACCAACATATCCTAATAAAACACTATCAAAAATTGAAAGCGATAAATGAGCAAAAATCAGCAATAATGCACCTAATATCATCAAGGTAGCTGCTTTGCCATGTTTATCAACATAATTACCAAAAATAGGAGTAAATAAAATTGTTCCCATAGGAATCAATGAAGAGGTTTTTGGCCCATTAGTTAACCAAACAGCGAAAACATCTTTTAAGTAATATATAAATAAGCCAAACAACAAGAACATTATTACAATACTTGCAATTTTCCCCCCAGTTGCTTTAATTTTTGATGGAACCATAGAAAATCCCAAACCAAATATAAACAAAATTAAATAAATTAAAACACTTCCTATGGCTGTACTACCAAATATAATAAAATTCCCACTTTCTGGTAAATCGTAAGTGAAACCAAACTTATTTACAAGTAAATCCGGAGCATATTGAATAAAAGGAAATACTGCAGCATAAAATGAAACACATAATAAGGCAATATACAAAAATGATTTATTTTTTAATAGTGTTAATAAGTAAGACATTTTAAAATCTTCCTCAACTTCCTTTTTCTCATTAATATTCTGTTTATCAAGTCTAATGTCGAAAAATAAATATATAACAAATAAAATAAGAGCTAATCCGATTAATGTTGCAGCAAAACTAACTGAAGGTGCAACTGACCCACCTGCTATATCCAGGCTAATAGCTAGCCCTAACGCTGAACCTAATCGTCCAAATCCCATGTTTATAGCCATGGCTAATGCCATTTCATAACCTTTAAACCATTTAACTATAGTCCGAGTTGCAACAACACATATAACCTCTAAACCTGAGCCAAACATGATTCTACCTACAATCATCCATGTTAACATTGTAGATTTATCATCACCAAAAAAACCATATACAGCCATAGTAGAAATTACTGCTCCCAAAACAGCTAAACCGCCAAAAGCAAGACCGGCTAATCTTATCCCCCATTTATCAAGAATAATTCCACCGACTATAATCATACCAAACATGTTTGCAATTGTAGTGAAGCCAATAATTCGTCCAAACTCTTCACTAGTGATGCCCATCTCGGTATTCATCAATTCTTTCATGCTGCCAAAGAAATCTTGAAACCAATAAGTTGCAAAAGTTAACGCACTTAATAAAATAAGCACTAACCAACGTAATGCAACAGAATCCCTTATTGTTTTTTGCATATTTTCCATATATATTTTTATGCTTTAAATATCAAATATTTATTATTTAGTTGGTGCATTCTTCAATGTTTCTACCAAGAAATCCCAAAATTTTTGTACTGTTGCAATATTTACTTTTTCATCGGGTGAATGAGGAAAACGAATTGTAGGTCCAAATGAGATCATATCCCAATGAGGATAATTTGCACCAAGTATTCCACACTCTAATCCTGCATGTATAACTTTAATTTCAGGTATTTTACCGTATTTATTATTATAAACCTCCTGCATAGTTTTTAAAATAGCAGAATCGGCATTTGGTTTCCATCCCGGATATTCTCCTGATAATTCAACTTCTGCACCGGCAAGTTCAAAAACACTTGTTATCATTTGTGCTAAATCTTCTTTTGCAGAATCAACTGAACTTCTTAATAAACAATTAATAATTATTTTCCCATTTTCAAATTTTATAATTGCCAAATTTGTTGATGTCTCAACCACTCCCTCCATTGTGTCGCTCATACGAATTACTCCGTTAGGACATCCATAAACAGAATTAATTATTTTATTCTGAGTATTTACATCAATTACCATTGTTGGCATTTCAGTTTGTTCTATTGTGAATGATAATCCCGGCTCAACATTTCCAAGTTCTTTTTTATAGATTTCTTCATATTTCGAAATACATGTTTTAAAATCTTGTATTTTATCATTTGAAATAAGAACTGTTGCAAAAGATTCGCGAGGAATAGCATTTCTTAAACTACCACCTTGAATATCTGATATACGTAAACCATGTTCTTTAACAGAATGTTTGAAAAAACGAATTAAAAGTTTGTTGGAATTTCCTCTTCCAAGTGGAATATCTAATCCTGAGTGCCCGCCTTTTAGTCCTGTTACAGCAATTTTAAAAGCAGTCGTTCCTTCCGGAACAATTTCTTCTTTAAAATTAAACGTTACGTTTGCATCAACACCGCCTGCACAACCAATATATAATTCGCCTTCGTCTTCTGAGTCCATATTTAAAAGAATATCGCCATCAAGTAAACCTGATTTTAAGCCAAAAGCACCGGTCATCCCTGTTTCTTCATCAATTGTAAATAAACCTTCAATAGGACCATGTTCAATATCTGTTGATTGAAGCACTGCCATTGCAGCTGCAGCTCCAATACCATTGTCTGCTCCAAGTGTTGTACCTTTTGCTGTAACCCAGTCACCATCAATATAAGCCTGAATAGGATCTGTTTCAAAATTATGATCAACATCAGAATTTGCTTGTGGAACCATATCAATATGACCTTGTAAAATAATTCCTTTTCTATTTTCCATACCTGATGTTGCAGGTTTTTTTATTATTACATTCCCAATTTCATCAACATTAGTTTCCAAACCTAAGTCCTCACCAAATTTCTTAACAAATTCAATTATTTTTTCTTCTTTTTTTGAAGGATGAGGTATATTACAGATATTTTGAAAATTTATCCATAAATTCTTTGGCATTAAGTTTATAAGTTCATTCATTTCTTTCTTCTTTTTAAATTTAAGGCATTAAAAATACATTTAATTTTTAATTCACAAAAATTTCTTTTAATAAAACACACAAGATAAATTAGATTAAACATAGATGTACTAACATAAATTAGATTCCTTTTTATACCTCAGAAAAAATATCAACACAATAATGCATTTAAATTATTTGCAATAAAACACTTGTTGAAAACTTATTTTGAACAACATATATAACTTGTCAATTTCTATGTTAATTATTTATTTCAACTTAAAATTTATTTTTATCTTTGTTTGCTGATTTTTTATAAAAATTAAATTTGAAAATTATGAATTATCCAAAGAAAGTTACAATAGGAGAAATTACTGTTAGAGATGGATTTCAACACGAAGAAATTTATATTCCAACAGAAGCAAAACTATGGGTTTTAGAACAGTCTATACTTGCAGGATTTAAACATGTAGAAACAACAAATTTTGGCAACCCCAAAGGTATGCCACAATTTGGTGATGCAGATGATTTAATGAAAAAATTATATGCAAGCAAAAAAGTGAAACATCTTTTAGATGATGTTACTGTTACAGCTGTTACTATTAGAGAAAGATCTATAGAAAGAGCTATTGCAGCAAAAAAAGAAGGTTGGGGACCAAACCGTATTCTTGTTATGGTTTCAACAAGCGAAGCACATCATAAAAAAAATTCGGGCATTTCACTTGATGAATACTGGAAAATGTGTGAAAAATATATACCAATGGCTCGTGAAGCAGGAATTAAAGTAAATGGTACTGTTAGCACAATTTGGGGATGCCCAATTACAGGACCAACAAAATTGGAAAAAGCTATTGAATTTACTAAACGATGGTTAGATATTGGAGCAAATGATGTTGAACATGCCGACCATGATGGCTCTGCATCTCCCGACAGAGTATATAAATATTTTTCTATGTTGCTTGATGCAATACCAAATCCTGAAAAACATATTGCACATTTTCATGTTTCAAGAGGTTGGGGATTAGCAAATGTTCTTGCTGCATTACAAACCGGTGTAACAAATTACGAATCATGTTTTGGAGGAATAGGTGGACAACCTGCAAACTTTGTTGACAGAGTTCCTGTATCAGGAACAGGTTCTTATTATTATAAAGATGCTAGTGCAGTAGGTTTGGTACAAACTGAAGATATGGTTGTTATGATGGACGAAATGGGTATTGATACCGGTTTAGATATTGATAAAGTATTAGAAATTGGTAAAATGGTGGAGAAAATTATTGGAAGAAGATTACGTTCTGAAACACTATTGAATGGACGCATTCCTAAAACACTTACTGGTAATTAATATAAAAAATTATCCATTTTTCTCAATAAAATTACATTATAACTCTTAATGCAATAATAGAGCAAATAGATTATGCAAAAAATCAAGAAGCACCCAATTTTGGATATCCCCAAAGAGAACAAAGGGAGTTTTATATTTGAGGGGAAAAAAATTACTTGCGATAAAAATTTTACAATTGCCGCTGCTTTACATCAGGCAGGATTTCCTATTCATAGCCATAGTCTTAAAAACAGAGAAAGAAGCCTTGAATGTGGAATTGGTAAATGCGGTGCTTGCGAAATGCTTGTTGATGGTAAAATTAAAAGAATTTGCATAACTAAAGTTAATGATGTTAAAGAGGTAAACGAAATACCAAATAACTATAAGCCACATATTGAAAAAATTAATACAGATAACACTGTAAATGTTTACAGAACTGAAGTCGCAATTATTGGGGCAGGACCTGCAGGACTTGCAGCTCGTGAAATATTAAACGAACATAATATTTCAAACATTGTAATAGATAATAATGACAAAATAGGCGGACAATTTAATATGCAAACCCATCAATTTTTCTTTTTCGAAAAAGAGAAAAAATATGGTGGAATGCGTGGATTTGATATTGCCAAAACTCTTGCAGGAGAAAATCTTGACGGCATATTTTTAAATTCTACTGTTTGGGATATTCTTGAAGAAAAGCGACTTGCAGTAAAAAACACTAAAACAGACGAAATATATTATGTGGAAACCGAGCATTTAATTATTGCAACAGGAGCAATACCTTTTATGCCCGTTTTTGAGAACGACGATTTGCCGGGAGTATATACCGCAGCAGTTGTTCAAAAAATGATGAATGATGAATTTACCTTACTTGGCAAGAACATTTTAACAGTTGGTGCAGGAAATATTGGATATCTTACATCATATCAATTAATGCAGGCAGGTGCAAATGTAAAAGCAATTATTGAAGCACAGGATTGTGAAGGAGGGTTTCCTGTTCAGGCAAATAGAGTAAGGCGATTAGGAATTCCAATTGTTCTTTCTCATATTTTAGTTAAGGCTATTCCTAACAAAAATCACGATGGAATTATTGGAGCTGTTATAGCTGAATGTGAAAATTTTAAAGCAATACCAGGAACAGAAAAAATAATTGACGGAATAGATGCCATAAATATCTGCACAGGACTTGTTCCTGATGATCAGCTTTTAATAAAAGGCAATAATATTTTTGGACGAAATTGCTATGGTGTTGGCGATGCATTAAAAATTGGAGAAGGAACCAGCGCTGTTTTGCGTGGCAAACAATCTGCTTATGAGATACTCGAAAATATGAGTAAACGATACGATTACAATGAATATCTTTCAATATCAAAAGAATATATAGATTCGCAACAACATCCTATAAAAATAATTGATGATGTATATAAACCTGATGCCGACAGAGCAGAGCAAAAACCATTTGTATTAATTGATTGTAATTATGGATTTGCTTGTAATCCTTGCGAATTTGCTTGTACACATGGCGCAATAACAAAAACATCAACAAGCACTATCCCAAAAATTGATTTCGATAAGTGTATTGGTTGTATGGATTGCGTTTATCAATGTCCGGGACTTGCAATATTTGGATACAATCTAAAAAAGAATTGGCTATTTATGCCTATTGAATTCGATTATGAAGAAAATTCTCCCGTTTATCTTGTAAACAATAATGGCGAAAAACTTGGCGAAGGTATTATTGAAAAAATTCTAAAAAAATCTAACAAAACAAACATTGCAAGAATTAAAGCAATTGATGTTAAAGGTCAAAGCCTGATGAATGTTAGAGGATTTATTATTAAAGATAATTATCCTGAAAAAATAGAATATAAAAAGACTGATGAAAAAATAGAATCCGAAACATATATTTGTCATTGCGATGATGTTAAAATTGATGAAGTAATAGATGTAATTGGCGACAGAAAATTTATTTCGGTTGATGAAATTAAACACACTACCAGACTTGGCATGGGAGCATGCAGAGGCAATCGATGTATTAAAAGATTAAAACAAACAATTGGTGCTTATGGTATTTCAATAGTTGGAGATGCAACGCCAAGAGCCCCTTTATCAAATCAAATAAATATAGGAGAACTTTACCCTAAAGATAAACAAGAAAAAATTATTCCTAATTATTTGGGGAAATCTATAAAATCGATAAAAGTAAAATCCTTGATTGCTGGTGGAGGAATAGGCGGAAGTACATTGTTCAGATATCTTGCCGAAAAAGGATTTGAACCCGTATTAATAAATTATGGCAGAGGTGCTTCATGGAGAAACATTGCAGGTGGAAGACCAAATTTTAGCTTGCCCGAACTATCGGATATTGCTTCACATAATCTTGAAATATTTAAAGAGTTACAATCAATAAAAAATATTGATTTCAGACTAATTAATTATGTTACGTTTGCACACGACCAAGCAATGTATAAAGCCCTTGAAGAATCACTAAACTGGTCTGATGCATATATGGTTTCGCCAAAAGATTTCAGAAAAGAAATTTCGCCATATATTAATCCCAAGCTTGATAAATACAAAGCTGCTTTAATAACAAAAAACTGTTGGCAGTCAACACCCGGCAAAACTATTGATTTGATAAGAACAATAGGAATTGAAAACGGAGGCAGTATTCTTGAAGATTGCAAATTAATAGATATTGAAAAAAACGGGAACATATACAAAGTGCTTGTTCAGAATCATGATAAAGAATATATTGAATACCAAACAGAGATTTTTATAAATGCACTTGGACCAGATGCCGACAAATTTGCCAAAAAACTTGATATTGAAACAAACTTGTTTCCCGTAAAACATCAGGCATTTATTACACGCCGATTGCCAATGATGGGAATAAACAATACTCCACTGCCAATGCTCATTGACCGTAGAAAATATAAAGGATTTTTGGCTGTTTATGGTCAGCAATTAAGCGAAACAGGACAGATAATTGGTTGTGCATCGCCTATTAACGAGCCAATGGAAACTGCCAAAGACCTTAAAATTAATTCTAAAGAGTTTATTGAAATAGCTTCCGAAATTTTTGTTGACTGGATACCCGAACTTTCTTCTGTTGGATACCAAGCAATTTGGTCGGGTTATTATGTTGAACCAAGAATGATAATAGATACCGAGCTTGGATTATTTATTGGCTTAAGAGGTCAGGGTTTTATGCTGGCACAATATCTTGCAAAACTTTATGTTGATAAACTTACAGGTATTGACACACCAAAATATTTTAATCGCTTAGAATTAAACGGCGATGGATTATTGGAAAAGGCTTTTAAATAGGGATTGTTGATATTTCATTACGTTCTTTTAGTGAAATCAAAATTATATTCTTGTATTTCAATATTTTGTTCTTTTGCGTTCTCAAGCAAATCAACACTTGCTTTATGTAAACATATTAGTCCTTTTACTTCATATTTTTTGCCTATATTTTCCTTAATCCATTTTATATATTTCAGTGTTTGCGATATTACATCATTATAGCTGTCATCTTTTTTTAATTCTACAACTATTAATTCTTTCGTTTTCGTGTCAATTACTAATAAATCAAGTCTCCCTACATCTGGCATAATTAACTGTTTCCCATAATATAGCTCATCTTGATAAATTTTAAGTTTGCGTTGAAAAACGACCTCTCCTCTTTTTATTCTGTTATGAATTAATTCTTCTAACATACTTTCTTGACCAATTGATTTAGACTTTTTGAACTTTGAGATATGATAATTCTTGCTTTTTTTATCCTTATAATCTATTACTGCGTCTTTTATTTCATGTGATATGTCAATATTCTCAATCGTAACAACCTTGTTCTCTAAAGTTGAAATTTCTCTATTAATAGTTATTTTTCTCTTCGATGTCTTTTTTAATTTTCTCAGTATTACTAAAGCTTTTTCATAGTCTTTAATTCTTTTATAAACTCTTAAAAGGTTCCAAAGAGGAGTTTCTTTATCATTTTCTAATCTTGTTGCTTTTTTTAAATATTTTTCAGCAGTTTTGTATTTTTTTAAGCGAAATAAACAGTAACCATAGTTATTATTTAAGCCATTTAAATTAGGTGTAATCTTAAGACATTCTTTATAATATTCTTCTCCTTTTATTAAATCTTTTAATTTAAATGAATAAACATCACCTAATTTTAGTAGAATGTCGGGATAATAATCAATTTCAATTAGAGCATCTTTATATTTAAGTATATTTTCAAATTTCTTAACTCCATTTTCATAATTCTCATTATATAAATAATACATGCCTAAATTCAGATTTGCAAACCAATTATTAGTGTCTTCTATTATTGCTTTTGTAAAATAATTTGCAGATTTGGTTGCATTTTTCTCTATCAAACCTAACATTGATAATTTAAGAGATGAAGTTGAATTTTCGTCTTTTTCATAAAACTTCCTTAATAAATCGTTTGCAACTTTTATATTGAAATTCGTAATCAATGATTGATAAACTAGATGTTGCTTTGAGAATATATCACCTATATCAACTAATAAATACCATGCATAAATATATTCGAATTCTATCTCTCTTTTTAATTTATGATTAGAAATGGCATAAAGAAGATTTAAGGGAGAGTTATAAAGAATAGTTTCTTTATCTATCTTTTTTATTTCATGTAGAATAATTGTAAAATCGTCAGTTTTAAATTTTGTAATATTTTCGGAAAAATCAAAAAACAATTCCCCAATTTTATTGCAATTAGTTTTTGTCTTTGATTTCTGAAAATCTCTTATTGCGTTTATTAAATCTTTTATATTATCCATTTTTCAATTTTTGCAATGAATGTCAACGGTTATACGACACTCACCAATAACTGTTACTTACATTTTATTATATTATTCTCAAAAATACATAAGTTTATAATAATTTGCAAATGCTTATTAAATTATAACATTGTTAGTGTTTTGTGTTGTCATTAGATAGTCATTCAGTAGTCAAAGTAAATGACGTGAGCAAAGCGAACTAATGACTAATAACATATTTCTTACACACTTTTGTGATATAGCACTGTTTAGCAGAATCTTACTTTTATACCAACATCTCGCGGAGAGGCTCCGCAACATCGCAGAGAGGCTCGGGAACATCGCGGAGAGGCTCGGGAACATCGCAGAGAGGCTCGGGAACATCGCGGAGAGGCTCGGGAACATCGCGGAGAGGCTCGGGAACATCGCGGAGAGGCTCGGGAACATCGCGGAGAGGCTCGGGAACATCGCGGAGAGGCTCGGGAACATCGCGGAGAGGCTCGGCAACCTTGCAGAGAGGCTCGGCAACCTTGCAGAGAGGCTCGGCAACCTTGCAGAGAGGCTTGTCAACCTTGCAGAGATGTAAAAGTGTGAGATAAACCATTATTTGATTTATGGTGTAGATAATGAAACAGGAATAATTTTTCCATTAAAATATTTACTCCCGTTAATTGAGAAATTTGCAATAAATTCTGCCATTTCTTTTGCGTTGAGTGGAGCTTTATAATCAGGGAAAGCATTGTTTAGCATTTCAGTTTGCACAGCTCCAAGTGCCAAACAATTAATTTTTATATTAAGATCTTTAAACTCTTCGGCAATACATTCGGTTATATTAGCAAGTGCCGCTTTGCTTGCACTATAATATGACAGCCCCGGGAATTTTGAACTTCCCTGAAAACCACCCATACTACTTATGTTAACTATGTGAGAATTTGTGCTTGCTTTTAGTAATGGTAAAAGTATTTTAATTAGTGCCGATGGGGCAAAAAAGTTAGTATTAAATATATTTTGTGCATCCTGATAAGTAAAATCTATAAATGGTTTATTAATTAAAATTCCTGCATTATTAATAAATATATCTATTTGTGATGTTATTTTTTTTAGTTTATCAATTAATTCATTACTGTTGTCAAGAATATTATTAATATCAAAAGGAATTGTATAGATATTATCACTGTTAATTTCCCTTTTTATTTCCTGAAGTTTTTTATTGTTTCGCGATATAGCAACGATTTTATAATCAGGGTAATTTTTACTGAAATAATATATCAATTCTTTGCCAATACCTTTACTGGAACCTGTAATTAGGATTGTCATAATTTATTTTTTTTGTGCTAAAATAAGTAGAAATTTTTAATATTCATTAATTAAAAATAAAATCATTAAAAAATAGGTTTGTGAGATAATCCAAATAATTAATTTTAATCATACAGAATTAATTGATAACATATCGTTATTAATAGTATGAAAAGCCTTGAACAGAAAGCAATCAAGTTTTTTGATCTTTTTACAAAAAAATATTGATTTTTATTTCAAATGAAGCAGAAAAATATATCTTTGTGCTAATAAATTAAATTAATTTGATTAATTTTTACCATAATCCCCTTACATTATGTTTGGACAACTTGAGAAAGGTAATAAATATGCCAATCGAAGAGAAATAGTTTTTATAATCCTTGCCTGATTATTTTTAGGTTCATTAGCCATGCTTAATATTTTAGGTTTAACGAGGCAAATTGACTTATCATTTACTATTTTTAGCATAAATATTCCAATGAAACTTTTTATAGGTGTCTTACCATACCCTATAACATTTTTATGCACAGATTTTATTAGTGAACTGTATGGAAAAAAGCGTGCTAATACTGTTGTTTGGGTTGGATTATTATTAAATTTATGGGTGCTTTTTATTGTATGGTTAGGCGGAATATTACCGGAAGTACCAGAAATGATAGCCGAAACAGGATTACCAGCTATTGATGATCCAAACAGAGTTTTTTATGAAATAAGGATGCTAACTTTTGGAGCTGTCTCCGCATCAATGATAGCATATTTATCTGCACAATTTGTGGATGTTCAAATATTTCATTTTCTCAAAAAGCTAACAAAAGGAAAACACTTGTGGCTAAGAAATAATGGTTCAACATTAGTTAGTCAGTTGGTTGATTCAGTCGCTGTTATACTTATTACTTATTATTATGCTCATGCTATTAAAGTTGAAGAAGGAAAAGTATTTGAAACGTTAATGGTTTTTATTTATTCAGGATATATTTTTAAATTACTATCCGCACTCTTAGATACAATTCCATTCTATGCAGGAGTAAAAATACTATCAAAATATCTTGATATTGAACCAAATCATATGTTTAAAGAAAACGAATCGATAGAAAAATAGTCAATGAAAAAACAAATTAAAATAGAATTCTAAAACTCTATTATTAGAATAAATGGCAGGCAACAACGTAATAAACAAACTTTTAAATATTGAAAAAGAAGAGCAATCTTCTGTATATTTATTGTTGTTACAAACTGTTTTTCTTGGAATATTTATTGCCATTTTTGAAATTTCTGCCACAGGCTTATTTATTAACACTTATGGAGAATCAATGCTGTCACAAGCATACCTCGTTTCCGGAATAGTTGGGTTTACGCTTACAATTATATATTCCAGACTTCATGCAAGAATAAAATTCTCCAAATTAATAATATTTAATTTTCTTCTTATATTTATATTAACTATCCTGCTTAGACTAAGCTTCTTTTTCTCCGATAGTCAATATTTGATATTTGCTGTTTTTGTAATGATGGGACCATTGAATATACTTGGCATTGTGGGGTTTTGGGGAGTTGCAAGCCGACTGTTTACTTTAAGACAAGGAAAAAGATTGTTTGGATTAATTGATTCAGGTCAAATTGTAGGAATGATAATTATAAGTGTTTTAGTTCCTGTGCTTCTAAATTTATTACCCGATAATAAAGACTTATTATATATCAGCGGAGCAAGTGTTTTTATTGCTTTTATAGTTCAATTAATAATATCCGGAAAATTCAATCTAAATAAAAGTTCTACACAAGAAAATTCTGAAAATAATGAAAGAATAAGCATTGGTAAAATATTAAAAAATAAATATGTTGTTTATATGGCATTATTTGTCATTTTGTCAATGGTTGCCGCATTTTTTGTGGTGTATGTTTTTCTTCCGGTTACAAAAGCTAAATATCCGGGTAATGATGAGTATTATACCTTTTTAGGTGGTTTTACAGCCGCTTTAATGACTTTCACGCTGCTTATTAAAACGCTTGCATACAATAAATTAACAAAAGCTTACGGCTTAAAAGTAACCTTATTATTGCCGGCATTCTTACTCGGAATTTTTGTTGTTTTGGCAATTTTTGTAGGAACTTTCTTTGGATACTCTATTGAAGTATCAACTTTTATGTTGTTTTTCTTATTGATTTCCTTAGGCAGGCTATTTTCCGTTTCTCTTAAAAGCTCTTTAGAAGTTCCATCTTTAAAATTATTGTACCAATCTTTAGATAGCAATATTAGATTTCGGGTTCAGGTAATGATTGACGGAATGGTTAACGAAACTGCCGCAATTATTGCAGGAGTTATATTATTGATTTTTAGTCTGCTTCGTTTTATTGAAACAATTCATTATCTATATTTTCTAGTAGCAATTATTATAGCGTGGGTTTTTGTAGCAATTAAATTATATAAAGAGTATCATTTTTCGTTAGAAGTAACACTCGATAAAACAAAAGAAACTAAAACAGAATCTATTAAGGAAAATGAAAAAAACATCACAGAAAACATAATTGAAAACTCAAACCTGACTTCAATCATTGAATACACGAAAGCTCTTGAGCCTATTTTTTATGAAAAACTTTATATAAAATGCTTAAATTCAAATAAAGACTTTATTAAAAAAGATATATTAAACAGAATTAAAAATGAATACTCTTTTGGGTTAACTAGTCAATTAAAAGATTATTCACATCGGGAAAAAAACATTGAGAATAGAAAATATGCAGAAGAATTAGTTAAACAATTTGAAAAACTTTTAAATAAAAATGAAGTAAAATTAAAACTTCCCGACCTTGTTAATTCGGTTTATCCTAAAGATAGGATAATTGCTGCAAATGTTATTAAAGAATTTAATAATAATGAAACATCAAAATTTTTAATAATTCTATTACGAGATTTTTCAATAGAAGTTAGAATGGCTGCAATAAAAGCTGCTGCCGTTATAAAAGATAAGGAATCCCTTCCAATTATCGTTGATTATTTATCAAATAAACAACTAAATATTTATGCTTATGAAACCCTGAAGCAATATGGTGAAGAAGCTTTACATCAATTAGAACTTTATTTCTATAAATCAGGACTTAATCACAAAGAACAAATTCAAATTTTAAGATTATTCGGTTTATCAAAAAGCAAAGACGCAATAAAATATCTATTAAACAAACTTAATTATTTTAGCAGAGAAATTGTTATTGAATCTTGCTCATCTCTACAAAAATGCAAATATATTGCCAAAAACGATGAAGAAAAACAGCCATTAAACCAACTTATAATTGAAAGTATAAAAATTGTTGCCTGGAATATGAATATTCTGATTAATATAAACGAATCAGAAATAGGAACAGAATTAAAAGAGACAATAATCAAAGAAATTGAACATAATTATGATGAAATATATCAAATATTATCAATAACATATAAGCCATCTTCAGTTTTGCATGTTAGAGAAAATCTTGAAACAGATACAGCAGAAGGTATTAGTTTTGGGCTGGAACTTCTTGATCTTTTTGTAGATGAAAACACAAAAACTTTATTATTTATTCTATTTGAAGATGTTTCTTATAACGAGAAAATAAAACGTTTTCAAGATTATTTTGCACTTGAAAAACTATCAAGTGTACAAATATTAAACTCAATAATCAACAGAGATATAAACTTTATTTCTAAATGGACAAAAGCAATTGCAATAAAAAATTTAACTAATGTAAGTAATTATAATATAACAAGCGATATTATTGCCCAAATATTTAATGATGACAAGTTATTAAGTCAGCTTGCCGCCAAAGTTACAAGTGAGTTAGATCATCGACAATTTACGACAAGTATTGAAAGATTAGATAAACAAAAAATGAATGAATTAAAGGGATTTATTAGAAACAAAAACATTAACATAATCTATGAAACTATAGGTTTGTTAAAAAGTTTAGATCTTTTTAAAAACGTAAAAAATAGTATTTTATCCGAAATTATAGCAGAAAGCACAGAAATAAAAATTGGAAAAAGCGAGACTATTGAAGTTTCTTCAAATACAAACGATTTATATATTTTATTAAGTGGAGACATATCAATAGGCTCAGAAAAAGATAAAGTTGAATATAATAACATAAATATAATAGATTTTAAAAAACTAATGAATTCACACGATATTATTGTTAAAGCAAACGATAATTCCAGAATATTGGTAATAGAATTTAATGTTTTATGTAATTATATGAAATATTATAATGAGATTTCAGAAATATATTTAGAAATTGTTTAAACAAATAAAAATATGTTAGGATTATTTAGAAGTTCGAATATTAAAGCTACAACGGTTTTTAAGCAGTTAATTCTTAATGTTGTAATACCTGTTGTATTAGCATTATTAATTTTAGCTACGATTAATTATCTCCAAACCAAAAACATATTAATTAAATCTAATAATGTTAAAAATTATATTATTACAGATGAGGTTAAACACATAATGGAATTACAAGACCTTGCTCTTGATATTTTGGAAACCAGAATGGATGAAAAAATGGAGAAATATAGTTCTGATTTGGTTGAGAAAACATTTAATAATACAGACAGCATTAAACAAATAGATTTATATGCAATAAGAGAGAATATGGAAATGAATCCTGAAATGGATGATATATACATTATTAACAAAGAGGGTTTTGTAGTAAATACTACATTTTATAAAGATTTGGATAAAAACTTTTTTGATTTTGGAGAAGATCATAAAAATCTACTCCTAAACGTATTTAATTCAGGTAAATTTGTAAGCGAAAGATTTGCAATCGAATCAGCCACAAAACGATTAAAAAAATACACATATCAAACAACATCTGATGGGAAATATATTGTTGAAATTGGAAGTTACTCTGAAAAGGCCGATGAAATTATTCAATTTATTCAAAACACTCTTATTAATATTTCATCAAAAGAGGCAGACCTTATCTCTGTTGATTTGTTTATTGGAGAAGAAAATCCTTTTACACTAAACAAAGATGCAATATTAATTCCTGAACATAGAGTTGTACTATTAGAAAGATTTCAATCAAAAGACACAAGTACAATTATTGAAAATAAAGACGGTGAAAAAATAAATTACGAATATATCTTCGTGGAAAGGGAAAATACTGATTTGTATAAAGGTGCCGTTATTAGAATTGTTAGTGACAGGAGTAATGATTCAAAACTTTTAACACGTAAACTTTTAACTGCGATTGCAATTTTCAGTTTAACAATACTATCTGTAATTCTAATTATCTATTATAAGACGCGCATTATAACAAAACCAATTAAAAAACTTGTTGACAATGTAAATAGAATAGCAAAGGGACAACTTGAAGACAGAGCAGAAGTTGAAGGGAATAATGAAATAACAAAACTTTCAGAACATTTTAATAATATGCTTGAAAGAATTGAGGAATACTATAATGAGCTAGAAGATAAGGTTGAAGAAAGAACAGCAGAAGTTGTTAAACAAAAAGAAGAAATTGAAGTTCAAAGAGATTCTCTTTCTGATAAAAATCAAAGGCTGGAAGTAGCATATATGAAAATAGAAGAACAAAATAATCATATTACTGATAGTATAAAATATGCAAAAAGAATACAAACAGCGATTTTGCCACCAGACAAATATATTAAGAAGCTTCTCCCAAAATCGTTTGTACTATACAAACCAAAAGATATAGTTAGTGGCGATTTTTATTGGATTAATGAAAAAGATGGTACTATATTATTTTCTGCTGTTGATTGTACAGGTCATGGTGTTCCTGGAGCCTTTATGTCAATAGTTGGTAACGACCAACTTAACTATGCTGTAAATGTAAGAGGAGCAGAAACCCCCGCGGAAGTTTTAATGGCGCTAAATAAAGGAGTAACAAATTCTTTACAAAGAGATGTTAGTGATGGCGAAATGAGCGTAAAAGACGGTATGGATTTAGCAATATGTTCTATCAATTATAAAAACAAAAAACTTCAATTTGCCGGAGCATTTAACCCACTTTATATTATTCAAGATGATGAAGTTAATGTTATTAAAGGCGATAAATATGCAGTTGGCTCATTTTCTACTGGCGAAGATATTGATTATCAGAATCATGTAATTGATCTCAAAGAGGGCGATACATTTTATATTTTCTCTGATGGCTATCCTGACCAATTTGGAGGACCTAAAAATAAAAAATATTTATATAAAAGATTTAGAGAGTTCTTATTGAGCATTCACAAAAAGCCTATGGATGAACAAAAAGAATTGTTAGATAAAAATTTAGCAGAATGGATGGGGGATAATGAACAAGTTGATGATATAATAATTATTGGTGTGAAGATATAAAAGAAATTGAATAGATATGAAATTGAATGTATTTATAAGTTGTTATACTGAAAAATCTGATGATTTAAAGTGGATAACAGAATTCTCAGCTACTATTAAATTATTAATCTCTAAAATTCAAAAAATAGATGCTGAGATTATTACAAGTTTTAATATAACAAATGATGATAAATATTCAAAAATAGCTCCTGCTGAGGTGTTTTCAAATATGGATGTATTCTTAATTATATTGACAAATAACTATTTAAAATCAACAAAATCAAATCAGGAATTAGCAACAATAACATCAATTAATAAAGATGGTATTTTTAAAATATTAATTGAAGATGTTCCTAAAAATGAACAAGACGAAAAAATAAGAAAATTATCCCCGATTATTCTTTATGAAAAAGATGATTATAAAACTTTGCCTGTTAATCTTAACAAAATTGAAAACTATCTTTCATTACGTAACTATTGGTTACGATTAATTGACCTATCTTATAGTATTGATATAAATAAATTAAAATCTAAGAGTGAATCTGCAAAAACAATCTTTCTTGCCGAAACCGGATATGATCAAATTGCAGACAGAGAAACAATAAAAAGAGAATTATTGCATTTCGGACATACAGTACTTCCCGGCAAATTGTTGACTGATGGTAAAAATAATTTTGAAAAAGAAGTTTTAAGTTATCTTGAACAGTCAGACATTTCAATTCATATAGTTGGTAGTGATGAAGGGAGAGTATTGGAAGATAAAAGATCTGTTGTATTTCAAAGTGAGATTGCAGCAGATTATTGTGACAAAAACAAAAAGCCACTTGATAGATTAATTTGGATTCCCCCCGATTTGGTTTTCGATAATGATAATCAAAGAATTAATATTGAGAAGCTCAAAAGAAATTCTAATATTTTAAAAGACGCCGAACTAGTTCAAACACCTATTGAAGATTTTAAAACTTTAATCCATAAACACATAAATATTAAATTTAAAGATAGTTCAGAAACTAAATCCCAGTCACGTTCAGTATATTTAATGTATATTGATAAAAATAAAAACTCCATTAAAGATGTAGAGTTATTATTGAATAAAAACAACATTAAAACATTTCATTTAGATCACTTATCTGATAAAAGACAATTATTACGTAATCATAGAGAAAATATAATAAAATGTGATGGGTTAATGATTTTTTCTGATGGAAATAACAATGGCTGGGTTGAGAGTATGCAAAAAGATATTATTAAATCGGTTGGTTTTGGCAGAAAAAAACCAATATTAACAAAATCTATATTCAAAACAACGAATAAAGATGTAATTACTTCTTTCACAGATGATTTTCTAATTATCAATGGCGCGGGTAGTGTTAATGATAATATATTAAATCCATTTGTGGAAAAATTAAAAGAAAGCGGTTAGCCTAAATAATTTTATAGTATATTAATGAACATTAAATAATATGCAGAATAAGAAAATGTTTAATCCTTTTCCCGGCCTAAGACCATTTGGCATTAAAGAGAGTCATTTGTTCTTTGGACGAGAAGGACAAAGCGAAGAGGTATTAAATAATTTATCAAGGAACAGATTTGTTACTGTTGTTGGTTCATCAGGTAGTGGTAAATCTTCTTTAATGTATTGTGGTTTAGTCCCAATTTTACAAGGCGGTTTTATTACTGAAGCCGGTTCAAAATGGAGAGTAATTGTTTCCAGGCCAGGTAACGACCCAATAGGAAATCTAGCTGAAGCAATAGCTTCCCAAAACAAACTTCATAAATCAATAGATAAAACTGTAACCAGATCTATTTTAGAAAGCAGTTCTCTTGGATTAATTGAGGCAATTAGTCAATTAGACAGAGGAAAAGACGAAAATATTCTTCTTTTAGCAGACCAATTTGAAGAATTATTTAGATTTAAAAGAAAATTTGATAATCTTGATTCAGTAAATGAATCTTATGCATACATAAAGCTTTTACTAGAAGCAATCAAACAAACAAAAGTTCCTATTTATATAATTATGACAATGCGTTCCGATTTTATAGGAGAATGCGCCCAGTATCAGGAACTAACAGAGGCAATTAATAATAGTCATTATCTAATACCTCAAATGACACGAGATAATCTTCGTGCAGCTATTACAGGTCCAATTTCTGTTGGAGGAGGAGTTATTTCAGACAAATTGATTAATCAGTTATTAAATGATGTTGGAGATAATCCTGACCAATTACCCATATTACAACATGCTTTAATGCGTACATGGAATTATTGGATAACTCAAAGAAAAGCCAATGAAGAATTAGATATTGTTCATTATGAAGCAATAGGAAGGATGGAAACTGCTCTTTCCAATCATGCCAATGAAGCTTACGATGAATTAACACCAGAGGAAAAACAAATTTGTGAAAATTTATTTAAAACACTTACCGAAAAAGGTGCGGATAACAGAGGAATTAGACATCCTTCAAGTATTGTTGAAATAGCTTCAATTGCTAAAACATCAGAAGAAAAAGTTATAAATATTATTGAGAAATTCCGTTCTGCCGGAAGATCCTTTTTAACATCATCAGATCAAAAACTCTCTATAAATTCAATTATTGATATTTCTCACGAAAGTTTAATGCGTATTTGGGATAAACTTAAAGTTTGGGTAGAAGAAGAATCTTTAGCTGTTCAGATGTATATTAGATTATCCGGAGCCGCAGCATTATACCAAACAGGGAAAACAGGTCTTTGGCGACCACCAGACCTTCATTTAGCATTAAACTGGCAAAAAGAGAAACAACCTACTCTTACATGGGCACAAAGATTTGCTCCTGCATTTGAGAGAACTATGGTTTATCTTGAGACAAGTGAAAAAGAGCACGTTGCAGAGGAACAAAATAAGTTGCGATTACAGAAAAAAGCTATTCGCCGTTCAAGAATTTTTGCCATTGTCCTAGGAACAGCTGCCATTATTTCGTTAGGATTTATGGTGTATGCTATTATGATGCAGAACGATGCAAACAAGCAAAAAATAGTTGCAGAAAGTCAAACAATTGAAGCTGAAAAACAAAAAATTGAAGCTGACAAGCAAAAAGAAATTGCCTTAAAAAAGGAAGAAGAAGCAAAAAATCAAAGACGATTAGCATTGACAAAAGAAAAAGAAGCATTAAAACAAAAAGAAATTGCTGAAACACAAAAATCATTAGCTGAACAAAGCTTGGCTGAAGCAAGAAGACAAAAGGAGATTGCAAATCAAAAATCAATTGAAGCAAACGAGCAAAAACATATAGCAGAAAATAAATCTAAAGAAGCTTTGATTCAAAAAAATAAAGCTGAAGAAGCAACAGAAAATACTTATAAACTTAGGATGTTATCTATCGCCAGATCAATGTCAATTAAATCGGTTCAAATTGAAGATGATGAAGATAAAAAATCACTTCTTGCCTATCAAGCATACGTATTTAATAAAAGACACAAAGGACAAAAGTATGATCCTGATATCTATGACGGACTATATTACTCTTTAAAATCAAAAAGCGAAAAAGATTTTGACAGATATAAAGGACATAATAATGCAGTTCGTTCAATTTCTTTCTCTCCAAACAGTAAAATATTGTATAGTGCAGGAAGTGACGGCAAAGTTTTAGAGTGGAATATGTCTAATGGATTAAAAAAAGCAAAAGAAATATATAAAGGCAATACAATAATTCGCAGTATTTCGCAAAGCAATAATCTTATATGGCTTGTTTGCGCAACAGAAAATTCAGAATTAATATTAGTTGACTTAATTACAAAAAACAAAAAGAAATTAGAAGATGCACACAAGGGAATTATAACAGCAGTTGCTTTTAATAATGACAATAAATTCTTTGTGTCAGTTGGTTTAGATGGCGCATTAAATATGTGGAATCCCAGCACTTATGAAAAAACGGAACTTGCAAAATTAAATTCTCCTATCAAATCAGTTGCAATATCTACTGATGGTAAAACAATTGCATGTGCAACCGAAAAAGGAGAATTAATTTTATGTGATATTAAAACAAAAAATACAAAAACTATATACACCTCTTCACATCCATTAAATGTAGTAACTTATAATAGAAGTAATTCATTATTGGCTTTTGGAGACAACGCTGGAACAATCTATATATGGGATTTAAATAAATCAGAATTTGAACAAAAGCTTAAAGCTCATTCTGCAAGAATTAATGATATTAAATTTAGCAATGATGACAAGCTTCTTGCAACAGCAAGTTTTGATGGCACTACAAAAGTCTGGCAAACTGCCAATTATCATCTCGAACCCATTGTCCTAAAAGACCATGAATCATGGGTATTGTCAATTGCATTTACCGACGATAATTCAGAGCTTGTAACAGCATGTGTTGATTCCGACATAAAAAAATGGGATATAAGTTCCAGAGTTTTAGCAACTAAATTGAGTGAAAAACTAATTAGAAATATGTCGGAAAACGAATGGAAAATATTTGTTGGTAAAGATATACCTTATGAAGAAACAATTAATAATAAACCTTAAACCAAATTGAAATGTTAAAAAATAATCAACTAATAATTTTTTTGATCATTATACTTATTCTTCTGAATAATAAGTATTCTTTTGCTCAGGAAGAAGATTGCTCGGTTACGTTAAAGCAAGCAGAAGATTTGTATGACGAAGGAAATATAGAAGATGTACCGGACCTTTTGGATCAATGTATTAGACAAGGATTTAATAAAAATGAAAAGCTACGTGCATACAAACTTATTATCACCTCGTATTTATTTGATGATCAGGAAGAAAAGGCAGATGAATTAATGCTGAAATTGCTATCGCTTGAACCGGAATATGAATTAAATGAAGCAAATGAACCTGTAGAATTTGTAAATTTGTTCAAATCTTATAGAACAATGCCGGTATATTCAATAGGTTTTTATGGAGGAGTTAATGTTACAAATAATTCTATACTTGAAACTTATAGCGTTGGAGATTTAAATACTATTAATAAGAATTTTGGAAAAATAAAAACTGGGTTTTTATTTGGAATTATAGTTAATAGAGCGCTTGCAAATAGATTAGAATTATGTTTAGAGCCTGCTTTTATGCAAAACAAATTTGAGTATATTGAAGAACCTTTTGATTTTTTAAAAGTTACTTGTAATGAGTCACATAGCAGATTATATATTCCTTTAACTGTACAGTATCAATTAGGCAAAAAGAAAGTTAGTCCATATATAAGAGTTGGAGGTTCCGGGAGCTTTTTAATAAGCGCCAACATGAAAATGATTAGAGCATATAACTACGATTTAGGTGAAAGTATAGCAGAAATTAAAGGTTCAGATATTTCAATTACAGAAAATAGACGAAAATTAGATTTTAATGCAATTATTGGAGGGGGATTAAAATATAAAATCCCAAAAGGAAAAATAGGTTTAGATATTAGATATAATATTGGATTTATGAATCAGACAATTGGTGATAACAGGTATTCCAATAGCGAATTATTATATAAATATTATTATATCGATAATGACTATCTGTTAAATAATATTGCTATTTCATTGAGCTATGTTTATTTGATATATAAGCCAATAAAAAACAAATAAAATTTACATTACATGAAAACATCATTTTATATAATAACAGTACTAATGATAACCATACTAGCAGCTTGTGTGAAAGAAAAAGAAATTAGCACAACTCAGGCAGATAATTTCTTGAAAATGTATGGTAGCTATAAAGCAAATGAGGGCTATGATTTAAAACAAACTTCTGATGGAGGCTATATTATAACCGGTAAAACAATGATAAGTGAACTCAATGAAGATATTATACTAATCAAAACAGACCAATACGGTAATCAGGAATGGGAAAAAACATTTGATGTAGAAAATGGCAACGACTCTGGTAATAGTTTGGAAATAGATTCAGATGGTGGATTTATTATTTTCGGAACATGTACTAATCTTGCAGGAAATACTGATATGTTTCTATTGAAAACTAATAGTACTGGAGACTCCCTTTGGAGTAGGCAAATAGATGTTCTATCTTTAGATCAAGATGGAAAATCTGTTAAAACTACTGTTGATGGCGGATATATTTTGGTTGGAACTACAGAAGTAATTGGTGTTGACGGAACTCATAAAGACATTTATATGGTTAAAATGGATGCTAGTGGAAATAAAATTTGGGGGAAAACCTATGGGAGTAGTACCGAAGATGATGATGCAAGATGTGTAATAGAGAATTATGATAACAAATATATGATAATTGGTAAAACCAAATCATTTCCCATTAATCCAAATGATGTGTCATATAATATATATGTAACCATTAATAGTCCTGTTGAAGGTACTGTTATAAATTTCTGCACATACGGGAAAAGCTCTGAGGATGAGGGCGTTGGCGTTGTAAAAACAAGTGAAACAAATTATATTATGGCAGGAACAATATCGGATAACAGCACAAAAAAAATATATGTGAGAAAATTTGGCAATGATCAATCGAGTGGATTACAAGACAGCATTTGGGTGAAAAATTTTAATGGAACAGGAAACACTTTTGCCAGATCAATTTCAAGCACTGGTGATAATGGGATTGTTATAGTAGGAATGGATGTTGATGGCACAAATTCTGACATATACATTATTAAAATTGATAATGATGGGAATGAAATATTTTCACAGACTTTTGGAGGTGAAAAAAGAGATGAAGGAAATGCTGTTATTGAAACAAATGACAATGGATTTGCTATAATTGGAACAACAGAATATGATAACAGATCTATGATATGTTTGATTAAAACAAACTCTGTTGGTAATTTATAATGAATTTAAATAAATATTAAACAACCTTTTGATTAAATATTGCGTCTATTAACATTAATGTTAATAGACAATTAAAATAATTATCATGAAAAACACTCTACATCTTGTAGTTACAGTATTATTTTTGCTACTAAGTACATTATTGTATTCACAAGGAGATGACCCATGTACAGCAATTAATTTAACTGCGGGGACCTCATGTTCATATGTAACATACGATAATACAGGTTTTACTGACTCAGGAATAGCGAGTCCGGGTTGTGGAGGATACAGTGCTGGTAATACTGAAGATGTTTGGTATAGTGTAGTTATTCCATCAACAGGAAGTATAAATATTAGCACAGATGCAGGAGGAATTACTTCTGGTTGTTTAGCAACGTACAGTGGAACATGTGTCGCACCCGTTTTGATTGATTGTTATGATAATGACAATTTTGATGGCAATATGGAATTTGTTACACTTTGTGGTAGAACTCCGGGAGATACTATTTGGATAAGATTTTGGGAAGATGGTGGAAATGCTGTTGGAACTTTTGATTTATGCGTTACCGTTGGTTATTGCATGGATGGAACTTTAGATGGAGCAGTTCTTACAGATTGTAATGATTCTCTATATGATTCTGGTGGAAATCTTAATGATTATGGATTAAACGAAAATGTAACTGTTGTTATTCATCCAGCGGGAGCTACTTCACTTGTTATTTATGTACATACAGTTAATCTTCATAATACGTCCGATGATACTTTATTCATTTATGATGGACCTAATAATACTTATCCTATTTTAGGAGAATATACAAGAAATGCAGGAGAAGGGGATTTCACATTATATCCAACAGGAAACTCTGCAACGATAAGATGGACAGCAGATGGTTCTGATGTAATTGATGGATATAGGGTTGCGTGGGAAGCAAATATTTTTGGTGATGCATATGTCTCAACGGAGATAACATGTAATGGTGCAAATGATGGAGAAGTTAATTCAATAATTGTAGGAAGCTCTCCATATAGTTATGAATGGTTCTCGGATGCAGGATTAACAGCTTCACTTGGCGCAATTCAAACCCTTACAAACCAAAGTCCAGACACATTTTGGGTTCAAATGATAGACGCTAATGGATGTTCAGCTATTGATTCTATAATTTTAACGGAACCTGATGCTATAATAATTTCTGAAACAACAACAGATGTTTTATGTAATGGAGATTGTGACGGTACAATATCTATTAATGCAACAGGAGGAACAGGAACATTAGGATACTCTTGGGATCAACAGGATATATTCACATTTATAAATAACGTCCCTGTGCCTATCCCTGATGATAATACCTGGCATGATTATTATGAAATTCCAGTAAGTGGACTTGGAAATCTTGATGGAATAATATATTCTTTCGACAGTGTATGCTTAAATATTACTCATCCGTTTCTTGATGATTTAGATATTTTTTTAATAGCACCGGATAATACATCTATTGAACTGGCCACAGACAGAGGTGGTGATGCTGATGATTTTACAAATGTTTGTTTTACGATGTCAGCTGCAACAACAATTTCAGATAATAATTCTGGGGCACCTTTTACAGGATCATATTTGCCAGAAAATGGAGATTTTGCTACTATTAATAGCGATGTTGATCAAAATGGTACTTGGAAACTCAATATTAAAGACGATGGTGGAGGTGATGTAGGAACTCTTGATGACTGGACTTTGTATTTTACAGGACCATTTTCAAACCAAACAATAACAAACCTATGTGCTGGGTCATATAATGTTACAGTTACTGATGCAAATGCTTGCACAGTTGCAGGAGGTCCTTATAATATTACAGAACCACCTCTAGCTCTTACAGTTGATGCAGGTTTAGGTCAAACTATATGTAATGGAGAAACAGTTAATTTAACAGCTACAGGAAGCGATGGAACTCCAAATTACAATTACGAATGGAGTACAACTGAAATATCACAAACAATTATTGTTAGTCCTATAATTACAACCATATATACTGTAACAATTACAGATGATAATGGTTGCACTTCAACAGATGTTGTAACTGTTACAGTTAACTCTCTTCCAACTGCCGGTGCAGGTGGTGATGTAAGCATTTGCAATGGTGAAAATACTACTATTACTGGAACAGGTGGAGGAACGTATGATTGGGACATTGGATTGGGTGCGGGTTCATCTCATTTAGTCAGTCCATCCATAACTACTACATACACACTAACTGTTACCGATGGTAATGGTTGTACAGATACTGATGACGTTATTATTACGGTTAATTCTATGCCAACTGCCGGTGCCGGTGCTAATGTCCCTATTTGTATCGGAGAAAATACTACTATCACCGGAACCGGAGGAGGAACTTATAACTGGGATAATGGTTTGGGAGCCGGAATATCTCATGTTGTTAGCCCTGTTACTACAACTACTTACACGGTAACAGTTACTGACGGTAATAACTGTACTGATACTGATAATATAATGGTTACTGTAAATCCATTACCACCTGCTTATGCAGGAGAAGATCAAGCAATCTGTTCTGGAGAATCAGCAACATTAACGGCTTCCGGAGGAACCTCATATAACTGGGATAATGGTTTGGGTGCAGGAATATCTCATGTTGTTTCACCGCTTGCTACTACAACTTATACGGTTACTGTGACTGATGGTAATTTTTGTACTAATACAGATAATGTTGTAATAACTGTTAATCCTTTACCAACCGTTTCTTTTTCAATGCCTCAATCAGTTTATACTATAAATGACCCTGTATCAACAATTATTACCTTTGTACCTCCGGGAGGAGTGTTCTCAGGTCCCGGTATTATGGCAGTAGATAACACATTTCATCCAAGCACTCTTGCCATTGGATTTTACGATATTTATTATACTGTAACTGATGGTAATGGTTGTGTTGGCTTTGATATGCAGACAGTAGAAATAGTTGATGCGGGTGGGTCTATTTCCGGACTTCCCACAGATTTATGTAATTACTCTAGCCCCGTAACATTAACCGCAAATATATCTCCTCCTTCTTTTCCAAATAACTTTCTAGTTGTCCCAGGATTATCAATAATTGATGCTACACATGCAACATTTGATCCATCCTTAGCACCAACAGGGCTTAATACAATTCAATATCTTTATAATATTGAGACTTTTCCCGGATCTGGAATTTTTATTCCTGGTGGAATTATTGAAGCAACAACTACTATTCATAATATTTCAGGTCAAGCTAGTTTATCGGGGCTTAATCCTGGATATTGTGTAGATGCAGCCTCTGTGATGCTTACAGGGACACCTGCAGGAGGAGAATTTTTAGGAGCAGGAATCACAAATTCAGTATCTGGAATATTTGATCCTACTACTACGGGTGTTGGAAATACAAGTGTTCAATATGTAATATCCGAATCTGTTTGTACTGATACAACAGAGAACTTTACAGACATTTACGCTTTACCATTTGTTGATTTCGTTCCGTTAAATAATGTTTATAATGTTGCAGAACCAATAACTGCACTCTCAGGAAATCCTTTACCCATACTACCAGACAATAGTTCTTTTTTTGGTAATATTGGTATTACTAATACAGGAAATGGGACAGCAGATTTTGATCCGTCTGTTGCAGGAGTTGGATCACACGATATTATTTATACTTATACCGATGTAAATGGTTGTACAGATACTAAAACCCTACCGATAACTATAAATGTAGCTAATGCAACTATTAACGGAATTGACATGTATAATTCTCAAAATATTTATTGTTATGATAGTGGTGAAGACACATTAGTTGGAGAGCCACTATTTTCAATAGCATATGATCCGGATTCAAGTTATTTTACTTTAAATGGTGTTAGGTTTGGAGCAGGTATTGATTCTATTGGCATTGATTCTATTGTATTATATCCAGACATAATAGGTCCGGGGACACATGATTTAAATTATTATTATTATGATTCGACTGGCTCAGGAGCATATTTCTGGATAACGGAGAGTATACTTATAGATTCTATAGGAAACATTGATATTTTAACATCAGATTTAGAATATTGTGTCAGCGAGTCTCAATCAGAAATTACAGGTGAAATTCCTCTAAGTTGTAATGGTCAATGGTCATATAGTGGAACAGAATCTGGAGGTTTAGTTCCGGCAAATAATACATCAGCTTGGTTTTTTCCAAATACAGCTACTGTTGGAAATTATGATATTTACTACGAATGCACTAACCCTTCAACAGGGTGTATGAATTTTGATACAGCTCAGGCATTTGTATATGATTTACCTACAATAATTGGTACTGATGTTCAATCGACATATAATTACAATATCAGTTATCCTGCATTAACAGGTAATCCTGCTCCTGGTATCTTTGTAGGACCAGGTGTAATTACTAATATTTTCTATCCAACTGTTGCAGGAGAAGGAGGTCCTTATGATATTACATATACATATACCGATGGAAATGGTTGTTCAAATGCTATTACTCAACAAACTTATGTAGTAGTTGCCCAAGCTTCAATAGATACAATACCAAGCAATAATTTTTACTGTAAAGATGGAAACAACGTGTCTTACTCTTTACATGGTGTTCCGGATAATACCCCTGCATATCAGGCAGGAACAGGATACTTCACTATTGATGGAATTGTTAATGGAACTGGTATTGTTTCAACTGTCCAAGATTATATAGATTTGTATCCGGATTCTTTATTCGCAGGAAGTTACAGCCTGTCTTATTATTATACAGATACTTCTGGCACAGAGTTTAATGTTACATATGTGATTCAAATAGATTCAATTGGATTTGCCGGATTTAGTGGTTTAGATACAGAATATTGTGTTGATGATAATGTAAGTACTCTTATTAGTGACATAACAACACTTGTTGGAACACATGATTTTACTGGTGCAGGTGTAAGTTATAATGGTTCTCAATTTGAATTTAATCCAAGTGTGGCAGGAGCAAATATATTACCGTATACAATTGATTATGAATTTACTCATACTCAATCAGGTTGCAAGAGCAGTTCTTCATTAAATACTACTGTTCATGCATTGCCAACTTTAGAAATTATAACCGATACCAGTTTTTGTGCAAACAACCCTATTAATATGGTTTATGGCTCACCTGCCGGTTCAACAGGATTTTTAACAGGTCTTGGATTGATCTCAACAGGAGATACTGTTGATTTTAATCCTGCTGTAGTTTCCGGATTTGTAACAATTTTCTATGAATATACAGATACTGTTACAAGCTGTAGTAATATTGTTGATACTTTAATTCATGTTAAAGATGTTCCGGAATTAGATATAATAAGCATACCACAATCTTTATGTCTAAATGCTCCAATAGATACAATTACTGGTACTATTAATTCTTTAGAACTTGGACTTGGAATTTTTGGTGGGAATGGGATTATTGATAACTCTAATGGCACAGCAACATTTGATCCTTTAGTAGCAGGGGTCAATACTCATGAAATATATTACACATATATTGCCCCTAATGGTTGCCTGGATACGATACAGCATGATATATTAGTACACGACATTCCATCTCCGGCTATTAATGTTGCAACTACTTCTCTTTGTGAAAATAATATCCCTATAGATTTGGCAGGGTATCCATCCGGTCCTTCCGGGGTTTATGATATTAATGGAGTTATTACATCTTTAGGTGAATTTGATCCCGGAGATTATTTGCCCGGAGATTACCCTGTTTCTTATACTTTTACTAATACTTATGGATGTAGTGTTACTGAATATGATACAATGTATGTTCATCAGGTACCTTATAATTTATCATTTAGCCCTAATATGGGTTGTTTAAATGATACTGTTAGTTTTTCAGGAAATGTTGATTGTTCGGATGCAATTGCTGATATATATTGGTCGTGGGCATTAGGAACAAATATTCAGGAGGATACAACAGATATATTAAATCCAAATGTAGTTTTTACTGATGAAGGAATTTTCAATGTAAATCTTGAAATAACTTCGGAGTATGGCTGCCTCGAAACGTATAATACAGGACAAATTGAAATATTTGACAAGCCTGATATTGACTTTGATTGGGAAAAAGAATGTTTTGGTGATACAATTTTATTTACCAATACACCAAATGGACTCTTTGCTGATTCTCTTATTACCTGGTATTTTGATGATGGAGACTCACTTATAGGGAACAATGCAACACATTATTATCAATTGCCGGGTATTTATACAGTTACAATAAATGTAGAAAACACTGCTGCATGTATGGGAACAAAATCACGCACTACTGTTATTAGGGAAAAAATTGATTCTTATCCATATTTTGATGATTTTGAGGGCGCCTCAAGCTCATGGTATAAAGAAACAAGAGATACAGTATGTAGTTGGTTATTAGGCCTGCCTGATAGTTTGCCGGCTTATTCCGGAACAAATACATGGAATACAAATCATGATACACTTGGTTATCAGGAAAATTCCTCAGTTATTAGCCCATGTTTTGATATTACAGGATTGAGGAAACCAATGATAACAATGAAGATTTGGTGTAAAATGCGCCCGGATAATGATGGCGCAGTTTTACAATATTCTTTAGATTATGGGGAATGGGAGAATATTGGTACTTTAAATAGTGGCATAAATTGGTATGATTCTTACAGTATTGATGGTATGCCTGGTGGTCAATCTATTGGATGGTCAAACGATACAATGTTTACATGGACTGATGTTAGACAAACACTTGATAATATAATTGGATTGTCATCTTGCATAAGATTTAGAATTGCTTATGGTAGTGATGATGACGCAATTGGCAATGATTTTGCTTTTGATGATGTTTGGATTGGAGAAAGACTTAAAATGGTATTGTTTGAACACTTTACAAATGCTTCTGAAAGTGAATGTGCAATTTATGACCCACTTATTCATTCTGAATTCCAAAGTAATTCAAATTTATATGATGTAATAGATATAAGGTTTCATTCAAGTTTTCCCGGAGCTGATCAAATGAATACAGATAATCCTGCTGATCAAAATTCTCGTATATCTTTTTATAGTGTACCATCTCAGTTACCATATTCAGTGATTGATGGGAATCAATATTATGGTGCAACAAAAACATGGATAGATTATTACAATACTGTTATACCGGAAAGGTCGTTAATACAACCAATTTTTAATATTAACTTGGAAACTGCAAAATCAAGTTCATCGGTTAATATTAATGCAGATATAACTGCATTAACACAAATTATTGGCAAAAATATAACATTTAATGTAGCAGTAATCGAAAAAGAAATAACTTCTATTACTGGTGCTAATGGAATGACAACATTCGATAATGTTGTAAAAAAATTATTACCCGATGCTGCAGGAACACTTTATTCACAAGACTGGACAAATAATCAAACTGAAAGCATAGCATTATCATGGGATTATGAAAATGTTTATAATCATTCACAGGTATACGTTGTAGCTTTCTTGCAAGATGAAGATACTAAAGAGGTTTATCAGGTAACTAGTGATGATACAAGTACTGTATTTACTGAAATAGATGACTTTGCTTTTGCAAATTCGCAAGTTGTAGATGATTTTACTATTTATCCTAATCCTACTGCCAACAAAGTTATTATTTGGCTAAATAATCCTGTTAAGACTGAAGGTTCAATTCAAATTTTTAATAACATTGGTGAATTGATAGAAACAATAGAACTTAATAATGGTTCTAGGTTTATTGAGAAAGATTTAAGTTCGTATAGTACAGGATTATACCTATTTAAATATAGCCTTGAAAACAAGCTGGTTGGAATGAAAAAGGTAATTAAATCATATTAATAATTAAAAAGCAGTACAAATTTGTATTGCTTTTTTCTTTATAAAATAAATCATGTTATATATTACAAGAAAAGAAAATTTTAATGCAGCTCATCGCTTATTTAATGAGAAATGGTCTGATGAAAAAAATACAGAAATTTTCGGAAAGTGTTCGAACAAAAATTGGCATGGTCATAATTATGAATTATCTGTTACAGTAAAAGGAAATATTGATACTGATACAGGATTTGTTATAGATGTGAAAATTTTGAGTGAAATAATTCAAGAACATATAATTTCATATCTCGATCATAGTAACCTTAATTTAGATGTGCCTTTTCTTAAAGGCATTAACCCTACAACTGAAAACCTTGTTGTTAAAATCTGGAAACAATTAGAAAAACCAATAAAAGAATTAAATAGAGAATTATACTGCATAAAGATAGGTGAAACAGGTAAAAATATTGTTGAATATTATGGCAAATAATACCAATTGTAATTATAAAATAGATTTTGAACTATATTGTCCAATCGGTATAACTTTGGTTCGCGTTAAAATATGTAGAAAAGTTTACCCAATTATCTTCGCTTCCACCATGTTGTTTGCTTTATTAATTAATATATTTGCTGTATAATCAGGGTCATCATTTTCTATTAAAATATTTTCAATAAGGCTTTCATCTCTTTTTGACAAACCATGCAAATAGGCTTTATCATAATAATCTAGTAGAATGCTTGCAACTTCCTTGTAATTGTCATTCTGTAAAGCACTAATAGCCTGTTCTGTATTTTGTCCTCCAAGTCTTCTGTCAATTTTTCTAATAGAATTTTCAATAAACTTTTTATCGAAAAGAGCATACTCTTTTATTAGACGTTTGACTCTAATATCTTTCTGAATATTTATCTTTAAAACATTAGTATTTCTCATTTGATGATATAATGTTTCTGGAATACAGTTAGTACCAATTTTGTAGCTTTCATCCTCTATCCAGATTCTATTACTTTTATCTAATTTATTCCATTTTTCATGTATATTATTTTCGAATTGTTCATTAGTAGGTTGTTCGTTTTGTCCCAAAGCACCAAAAACTGAGCCTTTATGATTAGATAGTGCCTCAAGATCAAGCATTTGCTCTCCTTTTTTTTGTAATTCGTGTAAAATATCAGTTTTGCCACTTCCTGTCATTCCGCCTAAAATAATAATTTCAATTTTTTCTCCAAGTTCTTCGCGAATCATTTTTCTGTATGCTTTGTATCCACCATCAAGCACATAACAATCAATATCTATTGAAGAAAATAACCACGCCATATTTTTACTGCGTAATCCACCTCTCCAACAGTGTAATAATAATTTGTTATTTTTGGCAACTTGTTTTGCATTCAATACTAATTTTTTCATCTTAGGAGCAACAATATCAAATGCAGAAAAAACAGCGGCTTCTTTCCCATTTTGTTTGTATCGCGTCCCAATAATAGCTCTTTCTGCATTATCAAATATGGGAATATTAATAGCATTTGGTATGTGTCCTTTTTCAAATTCTGCAGGAGACCTGACATCAATAACAGGAATTTTAGAAGAATACTGTAAAAACTTATTTATGTCAATCGTTTTCATATGTCCACCTCTCTATTTGGATAGTATTTAACTGTTTGTGTTTTTGGGAAATCCATAATCAGAATTTGGAAATTTGAAACTTGAAATTTAGACTATCATTTTATTTCCTTTTGTTTATTTGAATTAACAAAAAGAATATTTCCAATATCTTTGTAATCATTAAAAATAGTAGTTTGTTCACCCTTAATATTATCATTTTGGAAACCAATAATTGTTAAGTCTGCATCAGCAGAATATCTGCTTATATAGCTTTTAGAAAAACCTGATTCATCATAAGATAATAATTCAATATTATTTGGTGATATAGGAAGCCTTCCTGATTTAATAAGTGAATACAGCTTTTCTTTTTGAAACTCCATGTCTTTTTCCGGGTATAAAGCAAAAATTTTAATAAATCCTTTTTTCCAATCCGGATGACCAAGAATGATATATGCTAATAATATCATAAGATTTCCATTTTCGTAATCTTTTGGAGTTAGCCAAATATGAATTTCTTTTTTGTACCCATAACCTTTATATGAAGAATTTAATACACAAATGTCAAAACCTGTTGATTCCAATAACGCATAATCTTTTAAAACATGTTGAAATGTAGATGGATCTGTTCTGGAAAATTCAAATAATATCATATTATTACCTTTTCCTGTAATACCTGATAACTGAACTACCTGTGCTATTGCAGATGTATATGAAGGACTGATTATTGTATCAAGGTAAACTCTGTTTTTGCCTCCCTTTGCTAAATGGATTAATCTGTTAAGAGATACTTTTGATTCTGTAAGTGTTTCAGGTGTAAGCATGCCTTTTATATAATGTATATATGTGCCAAAACCATACTTGTAAGATACCCATCGTAGTAAATCAAAAGCAGAACGTCTTTTAAAAGAATCTTCGGAAACACAAATAGCAAAAGGTCGCCAACTTACGTCTCTGTCTTCTTTGTCAGCACGTTGGGCAAATATTTGAAGTGAACGGCTTAGCTGAAAAACAACTCCTTTAAACAATTTTTCCAAACCTCTACGTTTTTTATGAGAAGAAGAAATCCCAAAATATATTATTGCCATTATTGATAATGACATAACAGCATAAAACATATCCATTTTAAACATTACCCAAAATGATAATATTGTTCCCAAAAGTGAAAAATACCACCTTGATTTGAAAGTAGGTCTATAAGCAGGGTCGGCAGCAAAATGTTCAAGAAAAGATATTAAACAAATAGCACCATAAGTTACCATGAAAAACATGGATATTATCTCTGCTACAAAATTTATCCCGTTCTTTGATATTCCAATAAAAATAAATGCAATAATTATGGTAATAATTGAACCATTAATAGGTTCATTAGAACCTTTTTTGCCTTTTGCAAACCATCTGTTGAAAAATTTGTTAGGAAAAATATCATCAATACCTAGTGCTTGTAATGTTCTTGGAGCAATCATAATAGAGCCTATGGCAGATGATAAACAAGCTGCTGCTAAGCCAATAGGAATAATTGGACCCCAAAGTGCTATTTTTTGCATTATAAGCTGATCGTTATTTAATTCTTCAGGGCTTGCTGACATTGTAAGTTTTAGAGCTACAAAAACATAAACAACCAAACCGGCAATTGTTGCCCATATTGTACCTCGTGGTATTGATTTTTGTGGATTACGTAAATCCCCAGATAGTCCTAATCCTGCCGCCAATCCTGTGAAAGCAGGAAAAATTATTATAAAAACTTTAAAGAAACTTGTATTATCAGGAATATGAGCATTTAAATTGAGTTCTGCAGGAGCATTAGGTGAACTACCTCCTAAAAAAAATAAAATAATTGCTGCAAATAATAATGCTACAACAAAATATAATGCTTTCATTCCAAAATTAACACCACGTGTTAATATTAAAACCGATAACAAGGCCATTACAGGGATACTAATAGCACGTTTATCGTATATTAAAAAACCAAATTCATTTGATAAATATTGAATAACAGGATCAAAAGCTTCAGCAAAAGCAATTATATAAAACGCTACACTCAGGGCTTGAGATAAGTAAAGCGTAATACCAATTGCTCCACCAATATTTAGTCCAAATGAACGTGATATTATATAATATGCCCCACCACCCAATACTTTTTGATTTGTGGCAATCTCTGCAACGGCAAGCGCTGTTGGAATGGTAATTAAATGACCCATGATAATTAATCCTATAACACCAACAAAGCCGAGATTCCCTACTGCCCACCCAAACCTAAGGAATACAATTGCTCCAAGAATTGTGGATATTGCCGTCATAAATACCGGCATAGTTCCAAAACTCACTTTTTTATTAATTGATTTTCCTCTCATAAGACAATAAAAATACAAATTTATTTTTTACGAAAACTAAGTTTTTTTAAAAAGAAATTTAAAGAAAAGAAAAATATGATATAGTTTTGAATTTTTTACAATTAAATTCTATCTTTGCAACCCTAATTTTAAAAATAATAATAAAATGCCTGCAAAAATAAGATTGGCTAGATATGGCCGAAAAAAGTATGCTTACTACCATATTGTAGTGGCAGACGGAAGGGCACCACGAGATGGTAAGTACATTGATAGGATTGGTTTGTATAATCCTAACACAAATCCTGCAAAAATAGAGTTGGATTTTGAAAAGGCATTATCGTGGTTGCAAAATGGTGCTCAACCTACAGATACGGTTAGAGCAATTTTATCATATAAAGGAGTTTTAATGAAACGTCATTTACTTGACGGAGTAAAAAAAGGAGCCTTTGACGAAGCTGTTGCTGAAACAAAGTTTCAAGCTTGGATGAAAGAGAAAGAAATAAAAATTCAAGTTAAAGAAGACAAAATTTCTGATAAGCTTAAAGCAGAAATTAAAAAACGATTTGATGCAGAAAAAAAGATAAGCGAGGAAAGAGCTCAAGCAATTGCTAAGAAAAAAGCAGATTTAATTGCTAAAGCAAAAGCTGAAGAAGCGGTTGAAGAAAAAAAGGAAGAAGATGCAACAGTAGAAGAGAAAGAAAAAGTAGCTGTAGAAAAAAAGGAAGAAGATGTAAAAGTAGAAACTAAAGAAGAAGTAGCTGTAGAAAAAAAGGAAGAAGATGTAAAAGTAGAAACTAAAGAAGAAGTAGCTGTAGAAAAGAAGGAAGAAGATGTAAAAGCAGAAGCTAAAGAAGAGGTAGTTGAAGAAAAGAAGGAAGAAGATGTAAAAGTAGAAGCTGAAGAAGTAGCTGAAAAGAAGAAGGAAGAAAATGTAAAAGTAGAAGCTAAAGAAGAAGTCACTGTAGAAAAAAAGGAAGAAGATGTAAAAGTAGAAGCGAAAGAAGAAGTAGCTGAAAAGAAGAAGGAAGAAAATGTAAAAGTAGAAGCTAAAGAAGAAGTCACTGTAGAAAAAAAGGAAGAAGATGTAAAAGTAGAAGCGAAAGAAGAAGTAGCTGAAAAGAAAAAGGAAGAAAATGTAAAAGTAGAAGCAAAAAAAGAGATAGCTGAAGAGAAAGAAGAACCTGCTAAAGAAGAAAAAAAATCTGCTGAATAATTTTTTGCATGATTAAAAGAGATGATTGTCAAAAAATTGGACATGTTTTAAAATCTCATGGTATAAGGGGAGAATTAATATTCTTTTTTGAAATAGATATCGTAGAAAACTTACAGGAAAATGGACAAATATTCATTGAAATAGATGGATATTTAGTCCCTTTTTTTATTGAAAAAATCAGAATAAAAAGTAATACCTCCGCTATAGTTAAATTAGTTGATATTGAAAACAAGGAATATGCTAAAAAATTGACAGAATGTAATATCCTTGTTTATAATAGTGATATCTCCAATTTTGATGATGATATCAATGTCTTTTCATTTATTGGATTTACTTTTATTGATAATAATTCAGGTAAAAATGGACTTATAAATGAAACTCTTGATTTTTCCGGAAACAAAAATTTTAAAGTAATAATTAATAAAAAAGAATTTCTAATTCCTGTTGCCGAAGAATTTATAATTTCTATTAATGAAAAAAATAAAACAATAGAAATGAATTTACCTGATGGTTTATTTGACCTAAGTTGAGATATTTGACCGAAGCGAAATATTATCCAATATAACTATTATACCTACACATATCTTCTGTAGATTTTCTTATTTTTTGTCGTTGTTTGTAGTTTTCTGCAGGGTAACCCATAGAAATACATAAGCCAACACGCTTGTTTTCTGGAATATTTAATAAACTTTTTACTTTTTTCTCGTTAAACCAGCCAATCATACAAGTACCAAGTCCAAGTTCTGTTGCCTGCAAACAAAAATGCTCTGCTGCAATACCAATATCAATTAGAGGAAATTCGCGGTTTTTTATTGCATCACCAATTTGAGCAATAGTTTTTGGACGTTCAATAACAATAACTATCATTACGGTAGAATTTTTTGCAAACTTGTTAAAAGCAATAATAGGACTATATGTAGCCTTGGCAACTTTTAGAGAAAGTTCCGGATTATCAACCACAATAAATGTCCATGGTTGTGAATTACAAGCAGAAGGAGCAAGACGAGCTACTTCAATACACTTTTCAATTTTCTCTCTTTCAATTTTGCGTTCAGAATATTTTCTCACACTCTGGCGTTTTGCAACCAGTTCAAAAAAGCTGTTCATTATTTTTTAATTTTGACAGGTAATAAAAATATACAAAATGATCTTTAATAGATTCTCTCCAGTATCCTCTATTATGGTCTCCGGGGCGATATGTAAACGAGATATTTATTTCTGCCTTTTTACATTTGTCGAAAAATTCAAGGTTTTGTCTGTAAAAAGGATCTTCTAAACCACAATCAATAAAAATATGATATTTTGATTTTTTTAATTTTTCAAGATAATTAAATATTGAATAATCAATATAGTTTTGCTTGCTCGTTTTGTATTTGCCTAAAACTAATGGCAATCCAAAGCTTTCGGAAAAAGGAGCAAGATCCAATAATGCACTTGTGCTGCCTACTGCTTTAAATTTATTAATGTTGTTTTTGTAAAGATGCAAAGCACCATATCCACCCATACTTAAACCTGTAATAAAAATATTTTCCTTGTCGGCTTTGTAATTTTCATTAATAAAAGGATAGAGTTCATTTATAAAGAAGTTCTCAAATTTAATGCGTTTATTTACAGGACTATTAATATACCATGTATCATATAGTCCATCAGGACATACAATTATAAAGCCATATTTATTTGAATACTCTTGCAAAGGGCTTATATTACTCCATGTTTTATAATTTCCCCCGTATCCGTGTAGCATATATATTACAGGATATGTACAGTCCGATTTATTATGATTTTGAGGTGCAAACACATAAACACTGTCTCTTTTTGGTAAAAATTCTGTTTTAAACACATGTAGCTTTTGTGCAGATATGGAACAGAATAATATTTGAAATAACAAAAGAAAAAATATTATTTTAATACTATGTCGTTTACTCATTAAGTAAAATTGATTTTAATGTCTGGTAAAAATAATATAATTATTAATTTTACCACAGAGATAAACAGAATTGAAAAAGAGTAACAAAATGTATGAAAACAATCAAGTTGCTAATTACAGGTGGTATGATACTTCATGTTCGTTTCATTTATGAACACAACCTGAACCATTTAAGCTTTTTTATCCTCCTGCAAATGGGGGCAATAATGCTATTTCATCCTTATTGTTTAAAACAATATTTTCTGCAATAAGATTTCTGTTAACCGAAATTTTATATTTATATCTTTTTATTTGGGGATATTCAGTTTCAATATATTTAATAAGTTCATCCGTATCCTTTTTATTCTCAATATTAATTGACATTGTTTTTGCAATATCAGATAATACACCAAAGAATAATACTTTCACAACCATCAGCGTAATAGTTTTTTGTAAAGATCATAATTTTCATCATCAAAACAAACAAAAATTATTTTTTCCAAAGAATGATTAGTTTTTATAAATTCCTTTACTTCATGAACTGCGATAATTGCAGCACGTTGTTTTGGGAATTTGTAAACTCCTGTACTAATATTTGGAAAAGCAATGGATTTCAATCCATTTTCTATTGCCAGTTTAAGGCTTTGCTTGTAGCAACTTGCCAACAACTTGTCTTCTGATTTACTGCCACAGTTCCACACAGGTCCAACGGTATGAATAACATATTCGGCAGGCAAATTGTATCCTTTGGTTATTTTAGCATCACCGGTTTGACAAGCATTTAGAGTTTTACATTCTTCTAATAATTCTTTTCCTGCGGCTCTGTGGATGGCACCATCAACTCCTCCCCCACCAAGTAAAGTTTTATTGGCAGCATTAACAATAACATCAACTTGAAGTTTGGTAATATCGCCTTGTATTAATTCAATTGTCGTCATTAGTTAGTGTCTGTATGAAAACGCCAATAACTTCGTTACGCTTGTCTTTATCGCTTTCTTATCAAACGTTTCTAAAATTTATAGTTTTAGTGCAAGCACTAATTAAAAATATTCATTGTTTGTTCAAGCCCAATTGTGCTAAAACTTTTAATTATTTCTATAGATTTATTAATATGCTCAGGTAATATATTTTTTTCTTCTTCTGTCCATTGTCCAAGAACATAGTCAACTTGACCTCCTCTGTTAAATTCATTTCCAATTCCAAAACGTAATCTGGCAAATTTATTATTGCCAAGTGTTTCAATAATGCTTGTTAAGCCATTATGTCCGGCACATCCGCCTTTTGGTCGCAATCTTAATTTACCAAATGACAAAGCAATATCGTCAGCTATAATCAATAAATTTTCAATTGGAATTTTTTCTTTTTTAAGCCAGTAATTAACAGCTCTCCCACTTAAATTAACGAAAGTTGATGGTTTTATTAAAACAAGTGTTCTTCCCTTGTGTTTAACAACTGCTTTATTTCCGTATCGTTTATCCTCAAAAATAATATTGGATGCACCGGCAAATGCATCCAATACAGAAAACCCTATATTATGTCGGGTATTATAATATTTATCTCCAATATTACCTAAACCCGTAATTAGGTATTTCAAAGTTATATGAGTTTAAATTATTTTTTTCCTGGGTTTTTACCGTCTTCAGGGTTTTTACCACCTTCAACAGGTTTTCCAGAATCCGGTGCTTTTCCTTTTCCTTCTCCTTTTTCTTTTCCTTCACCCTCTTTGCCTTCTTCACCTTCTTCACCTTCTTCGCCTTCTTCACCTTCTTCGCCTTCTTCTTCTTCTTCTTCATCCAATCCTTTAGCAACTCTTGTTAATTTAACCGATGCTACAACATTGTTAGGATTATCAACAAGTTCAACTCCTTCAAAATCCAGATCTCCTACTTTTAGTACCTTGCCAAGACCAAGGCTTTCAATATTAATATCTAAAACATCCGGCAAATCTTTAATTAAGCTTTTAACAAGTAAGCGTCTTTGTTCAAGTGCCAATTTTCCACCATCCTGAACACCTATAGGTAAACCGTGTAATTTTACAGGAACTCCAATTATTATTGGCTTATCTTCAAAAATCTGAAGAAAATCAATATGTAAAATATTATCTCTTACCGGATGATATTGAATATCCTGCAAAATAGCGTCTGTTAATTTCCCTTCAATATTTAATTTAACAGTATGTGCATTAGGAGTGAAAATTAGTTTGCGAAAAGCATTTTCATGAGCATAAAAATGAATATTTTCTTTTCCGCCATAAATAACACAAGGAACCATTTGCTGTTTGCGTAACTCTTTAGTGCTTTTTTTCCCTACATTTTCTCTTACTTTTACATCAATTGTTAATGATTTCATTTTAATAAATTTATGTGCTACTCAAAATAAAGATATTGACCGATTTTCGGGATATTCTTTTACTTCCCATCACACGTTTAATAAATTGGGCTGCAAAGATAATGTTTTTATTTAAGT
>Ga0307990_1000297_pt1 | contig 47879 bp, 32 predicted proteins | sample EllFjometagen129_FD_203168 | JGI IMG/M metagenome (GOLD analysis project Ga0307990, IMG submission 203168) | Marine microbial communities from Ellis Fjord, Antarctic Ocean - #129 | ecosystem: Environmental > Aquatic > Marine > Unclassified | place: Southern Ocean | collected 2014-10-08
AGGATCGAAGCCTGCTCGAATCAGCCCCGCAATAAGAAAAGTCCACAGCGAGTTGGAATAACCCTCGACTCGTTCTCCGTCAGGATAATAAACGATCCCTTCGCCGCTGGCGATGTATTGCGCGAACACGACGCTGATTCCGGCGTCCTCGACCAGATATTTCCCTTTTCCGTCTTTTAAGGGATACGTTCTGTGATCGATTCTCACGCCAACGACAGCGCAGATCAGAGCAAGAAGAAGCAGAAAAATTGCAAAATGAATGTAGGTTTTTTTCGTATTTACGGCAGCCGAATCAATCATGGCCGGTTTGGCTTTGTTTTTATTAATTTTCAAACCACTGGGCGTCCACATAAAGAAGCCTAACCCGACATAGCCGGAACGAAGCAGGGGTTGGGGTGGGTGAAGTATGAGGCATGAAGTATGAGGTATGAAGTACGGGTGGCGAATGGCGAATTCATTCCGCATTCCGCATTCGTGTAACCCTAAACCCTGGACCCTAAACTCTACATAAACAAAGGCTCAAATAGAGACCCCGGAAACATTCTGTGCAAAATGCGCAGAATTTGGTTGCTAACGGACTAGACTATTTCTTCACCCAAACAGCAGTGGTCGGAACCCAACCAACGCGCCCGTCAGGAAGGATCACCTTGGAAAAGATGCTCTTTTTACCAATGACATTGACCATCGTTCCCGAGGGGGACATATAATCGACCCTGAAATTTATATCGGGTTTGCTGTAAAGGGGAACGCCGCCGCCTTGTGAGATAAAGGCCTGGAAATTTAGCCTGGTGACGCCTTTTTCTTCGTCGTTATTGATGGATATCGCATCCGGGGCGCGATAAATTTTTTTCGTGTATTCCGGAGGCGGGGGGATTTCAAATCTTGACGCCACGCGGGCAATGGGGAAGTTCATGTGAAACTGCTCAAAATTCTTTGTCAAATCCTTCGTTTGCTGATTTTTTCCAATGGGAAGAAAGTTCGAGTAAACGAGTTTTCCGGTCATACCCTCGAAATAACCAATGGCAATAAAAGGCGATTTGAAATTGCACATGTTTTCCGTCGTAAAAGCCGGCCATTGCTCATTTTCAGGTTCGATTCGTCTTGCCACCGCCAGAATCAAAACTATACCAGAACTGCGATAGTTCCCCGCGATTCTTCTCGCCACATCCTCCGGCAGTGAACCGGCGGCCAAAGCACTTTCCCCGTCGCCGATCATTGCGGCGAACTGCCTGAAAGAGATTTGGATATCCATGGAGAGTTCATCCAGCCTTCCCACGCCGGGATCAATGTGGAAGGGGGGCTTTTTCATCAGGGTGCGGCGGCTCATCGCAAACGACGTTGGATAGGCGTCTTTGCACCAGCTTCCGATGAAAAAACGCTCGTGAGTTCCTATGGCATAGCCCTTAGACTTTAGAATCTCCACGGTTGTGTTATCCATTTCGCGTGCGTCCTGAATACTCTCGGCGACCCAGAGGAACTCTTCGCCTCGGGGCGTTAAGCCCACAACCGCCATGTCAGTAAAAACCGATAATTTTTCAAAGCCCGCGCTTTGAGCGGTGAAACCATTGGCCCACCTGCCGTCAATCGGTTTTGCACAGCCACAAATACATGCCATGGCGGCGATCAGAAAACCGATTCTCATTGTCTGGCGTCGGCTCATTTTTCACCCTTTCATTCATAAGCTGGGGAAATTTTACATCATTTCATTGATTATTGACAGGGATATGTGTGCCAAAAGACCGCTTAAAGATTTTTAAGCTTGGAAAAAATCAGTATTCAATCGCGGATTTCATCGATGAAAGCGCCATTTCTTGACATCTTCTCGGGCGTACCCTATCAGATGTGTGAGTGGGCTGCTTTCGGAGTTTTGTTCATGAAATGCTATATCCATCCCCGGGAAGATGCGCTGTATGAATGCCATGTATGCGGCAAGCCGATATGCGGCGATTGTATGAGATTCGGCGAGGATCAGGAGATCACCTGCCCAAAATGCACCCTCGACGCCGACGGAATTATGCACCTGGAGGACATGGAAGAAAATGAAAGGAAGTACGCTCAGCAAGCCGCGAAGATAAAAAGCAGAAAGACTCTGAAACAAAGGCTCGCCGTCAGGCTCAATCCCATTTTCGCACTGATACTGGTCGCCATCATAGGGTTGAATTATTACATTGACCACCAGATCGGAAAATCAATAAGTCTAGTCAAATTTTCCGACGAGCGATTGCTGGAAAACGGTATTCCGGCGGCGCAGTTCACCTACGTGATGGCCAGGGTGTTTCAGTACAGGGATCAGCGAGGTCATTGGCCGAAAAGCCTTGAAAAGCTTGTCGGGAAATACCTTGACAAAGAACCTCTCATCTTAAAAACGAACGATCAATACAATTACACAACGGATGCCAATCTGGGATTCGTGCTTTCGGTTCCCAAGGCGAAAAGATTTGGTTTTTTGAAGCTGTTCGTTTCCGCCGATGGGGAGATTAATATCGAATGATGACAATGGGACGTAAAAACAGGCGGGGCATAACCGTCGCCGATTTCATCCTGGTCCTGCTGATCATCTTCTTTGGAATCTCCGCATTCTCCAATGTGCTGACATACCGGAAAGTCAAATACCGGGAACCATGTTACCAGAATCAGAAAGATGCCGATGAATTGTTGTGGAAGATCGTTAACGAGCAGGCTAAGGAAATCCCGCAACTCACTTCCGCATATATCGTTAGCAATCCCGACGGCGCGCATAAGATGATTCTGATATTTCTGCCGGGACCGGGGAAAGTTTCCCCGAGAAAATCGTGGTGGACCTGAAGGAAAGAGGATACGAAGGGCAAACCCTATGCCCATTGCGCAAAAAGAAGGCCGGCAAAAAACCGATCATTGATTACTGGTACGGCGCCGGACGCTGGTGGTGCATGCATAATGAGCATCACAATTAGGCGCCGAGTCGAGGGGAGCTAAATCAGTTCCCAGCCGCCGATGACGCTGAGAAAAGACCCTCCGCAGCCGCCGCCGAAATCCGCATCCGTATTGAGATATTTCATTTCCATGTCCGTGACCCACATGCCCCACATGCGAATGTCCCACTGCACGCCGATCAAAAGATCGTTATCGAAACGGTGGAAAAAGTTGGCGCCGATATCCAGGCTGGCGTTGCCGCCCGAACCGTTCATGAGATCGTCGATGACGATGTCGGCCCCGCCTCCTCCAAATTTTGCGTAAACATTTGTGCCGTAATCTTCCTTTTCTCCATAAAGAAAGCGGTATCCCAGCCCCAGCAGGATATTGTTCAGGCTATAGCGCAAGCTCTTCTTGTCGAGATGGCGTGCGCCGTAGTCCTCGTCGTCATCAACCTTGATGGCGCTGTGCCCCGTTTGATAAAGAAGAGAGCCGGTGAGCAAAAAACCTCGACCCGAAGTTGGAAACCACCAGACTTCGATTCCCCTTGACGCAGCGTATCCCATCGGTAATGAAAAGGGTGTTTCATCTTCATAGCCGTCAAGAACCTGGTCATACTGCAACTGCCCGTCGCCTCCCGTCTGCCCGCCGCCGATAAAGGCGAGAAAGACCCAGCGGCTCGGAGACATTGTTTCAAGTTGGCTTTCATCTTGTTCGCTTTCATCTTGCGCTAAAGCGCCGGAGGGCAAGGCGGCAATAATGAAGATCATCATTATTCCGACGATAATAAATTCCTTAACGGTTTTTTGACCTGTCATGGCGTTCCTCCTTTTGCATATCACTTCGATAAAACTCTAGCGCATCCAGGAAAAAAAATGAACAGTGTTTCGGACTTGCACCGCTTGCTCGGAATGAAACAATTTCGCAAAGTTGGGGTATGTTGAGGAAGAATACAGGTAAGGGCGCCTGTGTTGTCGTTCAGCCTTGACATCTTCTTTGTTTCAGCCTTTTTGCGCGGATGATCTTGCATTGATTCGATGCGCCCCTGTATATGTATAGAGTTGCTTTTTTGATAAACTAGGGCGAATCGCCTAAGACGAGCGCTTCGGCGAGAAAAGGGAGAGCGTCATTCAACCTCCAACCATGCAATTAGGACGATTTCACGACCTCATGCCGCATAGAATCCGAGAGGTCCTACTCGTTTCCAATCCGTACGACGCCTTCACCCTGGAGGAAGACGGACACCTCACGGAGCAGATTTTCGTCGAGTACAAGGCGCACAGCCTTTCATCCGCGCCGCGCGTCACGCATTCTTCCACCGGCTCAGAGGCGATCGCGCTTTTGAAACAACGCCGCTTCGATCTTGTTTTAACCATGACGCAAGTCGCCGACATGGACGTGGTCGCCTTCGGACGCCGCGTCAAGGAATATAACTCCCGCATGCCTGTCGTTCTATTGGCGATGGACCGGCGGGAACTTCACCGGATGTACGCCAAGGTCCCCCACGACGCCATTGACGATGTGTTTTTGTGGAGCGGCGACGCGATGATTCTTTTGGCCATCATCAAAACCATTGAGGACCGTAAGAATGTCGAACACGACATTTCCGTCGCCGATGTTCGCGTCATCATTATCATTGAGGATTCTCCCCGCTATTATTCCTCTTTTCTGAGTCTTTTGTATTCGGAACTCATGAGTCAATCCCGGTCGCTGTACAAAGAAGGCATCAATCGGCTCCACCGCCTCATGTACATGAAATCTCGCCCCAAGATTCTCCACGCAACCACTTATGAAGAGGGCATGGAGCTTTTTCATAAATTCCAACGCAACGTGCTGGCCGTCATCAGCGACGTGCGTATCCCCCGTAACGGGAAGAGCGATCCGGAAGCGGGACTGGAGCTTATCCGGCAACTGCGTCGCCACGATCAGGACCTTCCTGTGTTGGTTCAGTCTTCACAAGAAAGCAACGCCGACAAAGCCACGTGGCTCAACGCTCATTTTATCAACAAAAACTCACCGAGCCTGCTATCGGAAATCCGGAGGTTTTTGTCGGAAACTTTGGGTTTCGGCGATTTCATCTTTCGCATGCCGGATGGGCGCGAGATGGCCCGCGCCAGGGACGTGCGGGAGATGAGAGAAATACTGTCAACCATCCCGCCCGAGTCCCTGGAATACCACGGGCGGCGCAATCACTTTTCCATCTGGCTTACGGCCAGGAGCGAGTTCGACCTGGCCGCTCGCATTCGCCGGTTGAGCATCAACGACTTTAAAAACATCGAAGAGATCCGCGACAACCTTCTTGACAGTCTTACGAGCACGCACCTGAACGCCCACCAGGGGATGATCTCAGATTTTGACCAGGCGCATTTCAACCACGATCCTTTTACGCGGATTGGCTCCGGATCGCTGGGAGGCAAGGCTCGCGGCATCGCCTACCTGAACCTCGCCCTCGTGCAAAACAAAGAATTTGATTTCGGCGGCATGAAAGTCGAGATTCCCCGGACCATCGTCATTGCGGCTGAAGAGTTCGACATTTTTCTTGAATCCAACGGCCTGAGGGAATTTGCGGTTCTCTGCAACGACGATCTTGAAATCGCCACGCGTTTTCTGGAAGCGCTTCTTCCCGACGAATTACAGCGGAATTTGTCGGTTATCCTTCGATCCGTCACAGGTCCGCTGGCGGTGCGCTCATCCAGCCTTCTGGAGGATTCTTTACACCAGCCTTTCGCCGGCATCTATTCGACGGTGATGTTCCCCAATCGGGGCGATACAATGGATTTTCGCCTCGGGCAGTTGGGCAATGCCATCAAACTCGTTTACGCTTCGGCCTTTTTCGCCAATGCCAAATCGTACCTGAAGAGCACTGGATACCGCGCCGAAGAAGAGAAGATGGCCATCATCATACAAAACGTCGTCGGCCAGGAGCATGGCGACCGCTTTTATCCCACCTTTTCCGGCGTCGCCCAGTCCTACAACTACTATCCAATCGGGCCGATGAAAGCTGAAGACGGCATAGTACACGTGGCCCTGGGATTGGGCCGACTGGTCGTCGACGGCGAACAGGCGCTACGTTTCTCACCCAAACACCCTGAAGTCTTGCCGCAATTCTCCACGCCGGAATCAACCCTCAACAATTCACAACGCAGATTCTATGCCCTGGACCTGCGCGTCGCATGCTGCGATGTCGATGTGGTTCTGCAACAGTATGAACGCGTGTACGATCTCAAAGCGAGCGAGGAGGACGGAACTCTCCAAATCGTTGGGAGTGTTTTTCATAAGGACGATGGCAGGATTGTGGAGGATTTCAGCATCTCCGGCCCCCGCGTCGTAACCTTTGCCAATATTTTAAAACATCGCGCCATTCCTTTCACGCAGGCCATTAGCGATGTCCTGAAAATTGCCCGGCGTGGTCTCGGCGGCGCGGTGGAAATAGAATTTGCCTGCGAGATGGGCGACTTCGGTCGCTCAGTTCCCCGGGGTCATCAACGAAAAGAGCCAACGCTCTTCGTTCTGCAGGTCCGGCCCTTCGTCATGCGCGACGGCAACGTGGATATCCGCAAGTACGATATCCCCCGCGAAAACTGTCTTTGTCGAAGCCTTCAAAGTCTCGGCCAGGGATTTATCGATGATATTCAGGATGTCATTTTCGTTCGGCCCGACCGCTGGGAATCGTCGAAAAACAAGATTATCGCCCGCGAAGTGGGAGAATTGAATCAGAATCTCAGCAGTCAAAATCGATCGTACATCCTTATAGGCCCGGGCCGCTGGGGATCCGCTGACGAGTGGCTTGGAATCCCCGTCCAGTGGTCTCAAATCAATAACGCGAAAGTCATCGTGGAAGCGTCTCCGAAAGGTTATAATGTCGATCCCTCCCAGGGAACTCACTTTTTTCAGAACATTACTTCTTTGCGCGTCGGATATCTCACGATCCCTCCGGGAGCCGACCATAAAGACGAAAATACACAAGCCTTTGTGGATATGGACTGGCTTGCGCAGCAAGCCGTTGAGAGTGAGACGCAACACCTGTGTCATATTCGACTGCCGCAACCTTTGACGGTTGTTCTGGACGGGCAACAGGGGCAGGCCACCGTGGTCAAACCCGGCCATCCCGTCACAAACGGTAATTCGCAATGACGAAGGCTCAGGCGACATCCAATATCGATGATTCCGCCCAAAAAAAACTGCAAAATCTCAAAAAGCAAAATCGCGAACTGCTCAATCGCGAACGCCTCGAACGCCAAGCTGTTTTGCGCAGCCTTCCCTGCCAGATCCAAATCGAAACCACCAACCGCTGCGCGCTGTCCTGCTCAAGCTGCGCCCGCAATTATTACGATAAAAGCCGGAATCCGCCCGGCGACCTGGATCCGGACCGTTTTCCGGAACTGAAAACACTGATGACGCATGCCGAGCGCGTTCTTTTCGGAGGTTACGGTGAACCGCTTATGGGCAAACATACCGAAAAGATCATGCGGGCCGCAGCGAGACTGGGCTGCTTCATCGAAGTCATCACCAGCGGCGCGGACCTCGATGAAAAATGGATTGACCTTTGCCGCACGATGCCTGTGGGTCGGATCATCTGTTCCGTGGACGCGGCTACCGAAAAAGGGATGCTTTTGCGTCGGGGCATCGGACTTGCGCACGTGCTCGATGCCTTCGACAAAGTGAAAAATTCATCTCCAAAGACGCAAAGGGCGTTCAATGTCACTTTGAACATCCACAATCTCGACGAGCTAATTTCTCTCGTCAATATTGCGGCGCGATACGAAATCCAGGATATTTTTGTCGCCCACCAGAAAATATACACACGCCGACAGGCCGGGGATTCGGTCCTGAGCGCGCCCGATCAGGCGGCTTCAGTGTTCCATCGCTGTGGTGCATTGGCCGAAGAAAAAGGTTTGCGAATCCACCTGCCCATGCTTCACGGAACGCACGAATGCATGCAGCCGCTGGAACTGATGATGATCCAGCGCGACGGACTGGCGCTGGCGTGTTGCTCGGCGGCCTTCGGCGGGGGCAAGCCAAGAATCGAGTTGGGCTATCTGGGCGAGCGATCCATTTTGGAATTATGGAACAGTAACCAGGCGGTCAACGCACGCCGCCGGATATACGGACTGCCTCACGATCCGGGACCCTGCGACGGATGCGGATTCCGCATCCATACGCCAGAGGCGATGAATAGATATTTTGATTGATCCGGTCGGAGGCCGCCGGTTGGCGACCGCCGACGCCAACATGTTTATTCGCAGAAGATGCTGAGGATCGTCGCTTCGTCCAGGCAGCCTTCGCCTGTGGAATAAGCTCGCATGATAGAATCGCCATCCTCATTTTCACCGCAAGAGTGGCAATATACATTGCCGATATCCTCCTGCGCGGTGTGCCATAATGCCTGCGCGGCTTCATCGTCAGGGCACAGATCACACGTGGACGATGTTGCATCCTGGCAATCCCCGATGTTATCAAGGCATTCCTGGTGACGATCAACGCCGTCGTCGTCGTCGTCATCGTCGCCTTCCTCGTCATCGCTACCGCACGCAACGACGAGCAGGCTGGGAATCAGAATAACGGCCAGCAACGTAAAGAGTGTAATTTTGAAAAATTCCATCGCTTTCTCCTTATCGAAATACTTCATTCTTACCAATGACAATATAGCGGATTTTTTAATTTATGAAAACTCTTGACTTAAACCCCGGCTGCGCCAAAAGAATAATTGGCGAATCGTGTTTTTCCTCTGTTTTTTTGTTTTCATTACGTGGGCGAAAAATATGACCATTCTGGCAACGATAATCATCGCGCTGTTGACGATCATCGTCTGGTCCTTTTGGACTATTTGGAAGGATTATAAAAAGGACATCGAAATCCAGAAAGAGCTGCGCATGAGTGAAAGCCGCTATCGAATGATCACCGACAACGTCACCGATGTTATCTGGGCGACGGACATGGATGAACACTTCACCTTCGTGAGTCCGGCCATCAAGCGAATTCTGGGATACGAGATTTCCGAGGCCATTGGCCTAACTTTAAAGAAAATGCTGACCCCTTCTTCTTATCAGAGCGCCAAGAAACTGATTGTTCAGCAACTAAAAATTTCGACGAGTGATATCGAGGGTCTAATCCAGGATCCAGCCGTGCTGGAATTAGGGCACTTGTGTAAAGACGGCTCGACCAAATGGTGCGAGGTTTCGAGTCTCATGCTGCGCGACAAAGTGGGGAAACCGACGGGCTTGATCGGCATCACGCGCGACATCTCCGAAAGAAAAGCTTCCCAGGAAAAGCTTCTTCATTACCAGAAGCGGCTTCGCGCCCTGACTTCGGAAATATCCATGGTCGAGCAGCGGGAGCGCCGGAAGATCGCCGGCGACCTCCACGACCGGATAGGCCAGACGCTGGCTGCAGCGAAGATCAAACTGGGAACCTTAAAGGCGTCGCTGCCGCCTGATTATCCCACGGAAGACATTATCGATATCACCGAGATGGTCAATCAAACCATGCAGGATACGAGAACCCTGACCTTTGAACTCAGCCCGCCCATCCTGTACGAACTGGGACTGGTCGCCGCCGTGGACTGGCTTCTGGAGCAGATCGAGTTAAAATCCGGCATTTGCTGCAAACTGAACTCAAAAAGCATGTCACTAAAACTTAACGACGATATGCGCGTTCTGTTGTTCCGAATCATCCGCGAACTGATCATCAACGTCACCAAACATGCCAAAGCCCGGAATTTGAGCATCACGATGAAAGATGACGGGGATATACTGACGGTAGAGGTCGTGGACGATGGCGAAGGCTTCGACAACTCGCAGATCAGACCAGAGGATTTCAGGACCGTGGGCTACGGACTTTTCAACGCACGAGAGCGCCTGGAGCACATGGGCGGTCAATTCACTATTACGTCTTTTCCCGGAAAAGGAACGCAGGTCATCCTATCAATTCCCATTGAAGATTCATTGCGTGATAAGCCCCTAAGACACAAGACGGATTAACCTTAGAAACAGTTTGGTCCACCAATTCCCGGCTGGTTCAAGTTTCCCGGTATTTCCAGACAAGTTCATGGAGCGCATTCGCCCCCCTGTTCACAGACGGCCATTTCCCTTTATAAATACTTATGGCGAGTGCAAATCTCAGAGCTGGCTTATGAAAAGCGCCGAGCGCCACTTTTTCACCGTGTCGATATTGTTGGTGTGCGCCTGGGCCGTGGTTTTTTCGGTCTTGGGCATAAAGAAATACGAATCAACATTCTCCCATGACTGGCGTGACGAGGCGGTGAACAATCAGATGATGTTCAACACCGCGCGGGGCAATATCTATTACTCCACCGTTAAGGGAGAGCATCGCCACCACCGGCATTTCAGGCCTATGTTCATAATGGCATCGGCGCCCTATCTGCTGATTCGCGACGCGCGCGCCTGGTATATCCTGGTCGCGGTCGTCTGCGCGTTGGGCGGGCTGGCGGCATTCAGGCTGGGGCGAAACCTGATCGGCGGCGGCCCGGGCGGGCTTTTGGCGTGCGCGTTGTGGCTGGCATGGCCCGCGCTGCACGAGATCACGCTGGGCAACATGGACGTGGAGACTTTCGCCGCGACTCTGTGGCTTTTCGCCGCAGCGTATTACGTGGAATCGCGGTACACAGGTTTTATCATTTTTTCGATCCTGGCCCTTTGCTGCAAGGAAACGCAGGCGCCGATCCTGGCCGCATTCGGCTTCATCGCCTTGATTCAGCGCCGGCCTGTAAAATGGTGGGCCGTGCCCGTGGCTGCGGGGACCGCGTGGTTCGTCATTGCGTTAAAAGTGATTATTCCCTTTTACCATCCCACTTTCGACACCATCTACAATCGCTTCATCGGCGCAGAGGACTTCGCCTTCCCGATATCCTTTTTCGTCGCCCTGGCGCAAAATCCCGACGAAACTTTAGCGGCGGTGTTTTCCAGGCAGCATCTAAGCTTACTTGGGCGAACTATCAGGGGCCTGGGATTCATACCGATCTTCTCTCCCTTGCAACTTCTTGGAAGCGGCTCGATCATCACGCAAATTCTGTTGCTCAAAGACCCTTTGCCCGTTCGACAGGCGCACATGGTTGCGGCGATCCTCCCCTTTTCCTTTTGGGCGGCTGTCGAGGGAGCGAGACGATTGGGCAACTGGGCTTTGTATATTCCTTTCATTAGAAAGGACGATGGCGCTTTAGCCAGGCGGTCTTTCATGGCTTTAATGATCGCCGCCTCTGTTTTCACGGTTTCGGATGTCGGGCTTTTTGGGAAAAATCAAAATTATGGCCGCGAGCCTTTTGATTCCATTGAGGCTTCCAATGTATTGGCGTCCGACTTTCTTGCGCCAACTGATGCGGAAAAGCGGGCGGCATTGGCGATCAGGCAAATACCCGCAAGCGCCGTGGTCACGGCCAACTCGCGACTGCTGTTGCTTTTGTCCAACAGGGCTGCTCTTTATGAATATGGCACGCAAAAACACCCCTCCGAACTGGCCGGCGCGGATTATATCGTCCTCTGGCTTCTCAAAGCCGAGTGCCGCACCTGCACCTTCACGTATCTCGGTTCGGAAAACCTGGAACTGGCGGCGGACCTTGTTAGAGAAGGGCGATTTGTTGTCGCGGTCGCGGACCCGGCATTCGCAATTCTCGCCGTGAAGGGTCGCGATATCAGCGCATGGGAAACCACGGAAAGCGATAGGGAAGCCTTTATCGAAAGAGTGGTGGAATTGGCGGGCCGCCTGCGTCGGGGAGAGGGACTGCCTACCGACGAGCCGCGTTGATATCGTATAAAAGAGCCATCGGAAAAGAATCGTTTATTGCTAAATCCGGCATTGAAAAAGTTTTTGCAACGCGATAGACATACACTTTAATATTGGGGTTATCCACAAACGACGGGAGATGGCATGTCGCAGTACAGTAGATTTTCGATAGTTTCCCTGGTGCTTATTACGATGCTTTGTTTTGGCTGCGCCCAGCAGCAGGGCGGCGGCAGCCGCTACGAAGTGAGTGAATTGGATCAGCGCATTGTTTTTAGCGCCGAGCAGCAGGGTTTTTTGCTGAGCGCCGCGCGCAAGGGGCTGATGGGACAGTCTATTCCCTCCGCCGATTCGGGGATTGCCGGCATTGAAGGCGGCGGCGCGGTCGTCGAGGTGGCTTTTCCCCCCAACAAGCCCGTCGTTACCGTTGTCGCCGGCGACAGCTTCTATGAGAATTTCAAAAAGGCCGTCAAACAGACCGCCGCTGATTCGACCTTCAAAACCAAAATATCAGCCAATCTGGCCGACGCACGCATCAAGGTTGGCGTTATTAACAGCGTCAAGAAGCTCAGCGTCAACACAGAGCGTGAGAACAAGCAAATATACCGTCGTCTGAGCAAAGTGATGGAAGACGGACTCAACGGACTCATCATGTCGACGCCGGAAAAAACGGTTTATCAAATTCCCGAACTCGTTTTTTACGAAGGATGGGGAATCGATGTCACGTCCCGAAGCGACCAGAGAAACAGGCGATACGGACATAAGCTCGTCAAAAAGCAATTGCGCGAATTATCCAAAAGCGCGGCGGGCAACACCACGGCATGGAAGAACGCCAAACTCTACAAGTTCACAACCATTACATTCATCGACAAATACGGACAGCCGGGCACGCCCGTTGAAAGCCATCGCGCCAAGAATATGATCGAGCCGTTGACAAGAGAATCCATAAAGGCCGCAGCCATCGCCAACGCGGATTACCTGGCGCGCATCGTCGGCGAGGACGGTAAGTTTGTTTATCTCTATTTCCCCGTCGAAGACCAAATCTTCAAAGGTTATGGCACTGTGCGGCACGCAGGCTCCGTATTCGGACTCTTCGAGGCCTCCAACGCTTTAGGCGACAAAAAGTACTACGAAGCCGGCCGCAAGGCTCTGAACTACTTGCTCGAAATGACGGACACGCCAGACGAGGCGCCGGGCATCGCCATTGTTCGAGATAAGGGCAGATCCTCTCTGGGCGCCAACGCCCTGGTCGCCATGGCTTACGCTGCGCTGCCGGAGGAGTTCATGACCGAAAAGGATAAGGAACTGCAGGAGAAACTCGGAGAGTCAATTCTGTACTTCAGGATGCCGCAAAAGGGCTATTTCTACACAACTTTCAAACAGGCGCTCAATAAAAAAGCGCCAAAAGAGCAGTCTCGCTATTACCCTGGCGAAGCGATGCTGGCGCTGGTGAGATTGTACGAAAAAACCGGCGACAAAAAATGGTGGGACGCCGCCGCCGAAATTTCTCCGGGACAGAAAAAACGATGGCAGGACGCGGGCCACAAAGAGGTCGGCAACTACTGCTGGGTCGGCCAGGCCTGGGCGCGCATGGCCCGTCTGGAAAAAGATCCGGCGATGCGTGAGGAATACAAGACGCTGGCCTATTCCCACGCCGACGCCGTCATCAAACATCAGTTCGTGCCCGGTCATCGTCGGGGCTTCTATCCCGATTATCTAGGCGCCGCCGACAACTCCAAACCGCCCCGCACCACGCCGACTTCGGCCCGTAGCGAATCGGTGGCGGAAAACTACCTGTTGGCGAAATTCCTGAGCGATGTCGAATCGCAGAAAAAGTACGGCGTCGCTCTGCTGCGCGCGCTGCACTTCGTCATCCTGAACCAGTTCACCAATGAGAACACCTGGTTTATGCCCTACCCGGAAAAAGCCATCGGCGGCGTCAGAGGAAGCCTGGTCGCCAACGACATCCGAATCGACTACAATCAACATGTGCTGTCTTCGAAGATCAACGGACAGTCCGTCGTGGACGATCTCAAAGAACTGGGCGTCACGAAATACCTGGTTGCGCAGGACTGGGATTAGATTACGCGGGGCAAACAGATAAAATAAAGATCGTCCGGCCTATTTTTGGGTCGGGCGATTTTTTTTGCCTTGGAAAGGATAAAGGAACACATTTCTATAAAGGCGGATCCTTTCGGAATCTTGATGGCGATACATTGTCATATTCCAATCCTTGACCTATCATTTGAATCATATGAGCCTCCAGGCATGACGACGCCCGGCAGGGGAAAAGCCTCTTTTTCGCCGACCATCAAACGAAAAGGTTTATGCCATGACAGCACCTGCTCTTCCCGAATCGGCCCTGCAACTCAAGACGCACATCGATGCGGGATTCCCACTCATTTACATGGTGAGTTGGGAAGAAGAGCGCATTGTCGAGCATCTAACGCGCCTGTGCGCCGAATACCTGGACCCGCCCAGAGACATTTTCACATGGTCGCTCAACGAGGGCTATTCCGACGCGGTGCAATCGGATGATTCGGCCAGGCGCGATCCCATGGCCGCGCTGGATCGGGTTTTGAAGAGCGACACCCCTGCCCTTTTTGTCCTTATGGATTTCCATCCCTTCATTAAGGAAAGAGCCGACATCGTCCGACGACTGCGCGACGCGCATAACACATTGAAAGGATCGCGGCGCCACATCGTGATCCTCTCGCCGATTCTCGAAGTGCCCCCCGAACTGCTCAAGGATATCCTGGTGCTCGATTATGCCCTGCCGCTGGTTGACGAGGTCGGGGAAATCGTCGAGTCGGAAATTTGGGCTCATTACCACTTGACGGGTAAGCGCGTGGAATTCGTCGATATCGACCGGGAAACCTTCAACCGGATGCTTTTGGGACTGACCCGAGAGGAAATGCGCCGCACGATGCGCAAACTGGTGATAATGACCGACCGAATAAGCTTCGAGCACACCGCCATCATCACCGAGGAAAAACGCCAGATTTTAAGAAAAACGGAAATCCTGGAATTTGTGCAACCGAGCGAGAGCATGGACACCGTGGGCGGCCTGAACCGCTTCAAATACTGGTGCTCCCTACGCAAGAGAGGGCTCACGCAAGAAGCCAGGGATTTCGGTTTGCCGATTCCGAAGGGCGTATTGATTACCGGGATTTCCGGCTGCGGGAAGAGCCTGGCCATCATCGCCCTGGCTCGGGAATGGAATCTGCCGCTGATTAAACTGGACATGGGCCGCGTGTTCGGCGGCACCGCCGGATCGCCGGAACAGTCTCTTGCTCGCGCCATCCTCACCGCGGAGGCCATCGCCCCTTCGGTTCTCTGGATCGACGAGATCGAGATGGCTGTTTCGGTCTTCTCCGATTCCGTGGAGTCGGGCTCCACCAGCCGGATTTTCGCCTCCTTCCTGACGTGGATGCAGGAAAAAACCGCGCCGGTCTTCATCGCCGCCACAGCCAACGACATCGACCGCCTGCCACCGGAGTTCATCCGCAAAGGACGATTCGATGAGGTTTTTTTCGTGGATTTGCCCGAGGAGGATGACAGGGTGGAAATTTTCAGAATCCACCTGATCAAAAGGAAACAGGATCCCAGCGAAATTTCGCTCCGGGGCCTGGCGCAATCCACAAAAGGTTTCACCGGTGCCGAGATCGAGCACACACTCATCTCGGCGCTCTATGAGGCTTTTTCAGAAAAACGACCGCTGGCCATGACCGACATCTATCGCGTTATCGGTCGCATCGTTCCCTTGTCGGTCACGATGAAAGAGCAGCTCACCAAAACCCGCCGCTGGGCCGACAACCGCGCCGTCAGAGCGAATAAATAAGGCGGAAGGATGAAGGCGGAAGTATGAAGTATGAATGTAGGAGCGACATTCTTGTCGCGATCAGTGCAGGAGCGACCAAAGGAACGCGGAATGAATTCGCAATTCGGGAAAGCCCCGCAGGGGCGACAGGTTCATTGCTAATTGTTTATTGATCATTGACCGACGCGCATCGAAAACCGATGGCGTCGTGCATCTCATGCGGTTCGTAGGGAGCGTCCCGATCGGAAATGCGATAAGGCATCGGATCATCGCCAAAAGTCAGATGCCAGCCCCCTCCCTTGACGACCTTTCTGTCCCCTTCTTCGGGTCCTGGTGGATCATCGCTTGGCGCGTAGGCGTAGTATTGCGAATCATACCAGTCTGCGGTCATCTCCCAGACGTTGCCGGCCATATTGAATAAGCCGTAGGGACTTTTGCCCTCGGGGAAAGCCATGTCGGGGGCCGTAAAATGAAATCCGTCGGCATCTCCGTAAGTTCCGTCATGGTCTAAATCGTCGAACCAATTCAAATACGTGGGCTCCCATTGGTCTCCCCAGGGATATATCCTTTCATCATCGCCTCTGGCGGCTTTTTCCCACTGCGCTTCCGTGGGCAGTCGCCATCCTTTCCACCGGCAATAGGCGTCGGCGTCAAGCCAGGGGATGAAGGAGATGGCACAGTCGCTAGACCCAATGCGACCCACCCATTCCTCATCGAGGCAAACGCCGGCATCAAAGCATTCCCTGTATTTATCTACGGACACCTCGTATTTTTGGATAAAATAGGTGGAGAGATAAACCTCACGTCCCGGATATTCATCCTCCTGGCAGTCTGGATCAGCGCTCTCGCTGCATCCCATCCAAAAAGAACCGGCCGGAATCTCTATGAAGTCGTTTTCTAAGCCCGGCCCTGTGTCGTCGTCAGGAAAAGCGTCATCGTCGGGATATCCATCGTCATCCACGTCGTCGTCATCGCCGACGTCGTTGTCCGCGTCGTCATCATCCCCGGCGCCGACGCATGACGCCACGCATAACACGACAAAAACAACGACAGCGCCCAGGCGAAACATACGTTGACTCCATTCATGATTAGTCTTGTGCAGCCACCTGAAAAAAGGTATCATGCCCAATCCGGCATATCAAGTTTGGCTTGCCAACAAAAGCGAGGCGGCGCCCGGATCATTGCTCAAATTTCTCGACCTTGCGCTCCGACTTTTCGGCCTAACGCTCATCCATCCGCAGGCGAGTCAGCCAAGCGGGCACTTTGGTTCATGGTTTAATGTAAAGGTCTGGAAATTAATTCTCGCTTTCGTATTGCCGTCCCAACGCCGCATTTTCCGGCTCGATGAAAATGATGTAGTTGCCTTTAACCAACTTGCGTGAGTAACGGGAGGAAAGATCGGCGACTCTGCTCCGAACGATTTTGAGTGCAGGCAGATTTATAGTTTCAGCCAAATCGACTTGAAATCCTTCATAAACCAGTGTCTTCCGCTCACACGCAGCGACCAGAAGGTCGTATATTTCCAGAATGCTTTCCGCAGTGTTGATTTCGGCGGGTTCGCGGAAAACGGGCAACACCACCACTGCATCGTAATCGAGATCGAGGGATGAAGTCTCCGACTCACTTGTCAAGGATATGTTAAACTTCCGTGTTGGCGGAGCTGAAACCGGCGGCGGGATCAAGTCCGTGGCACAAAACAACTCGCGCGAGAAAATTCCAAACCAGCGTAGTTCTCGGGGAAGTTGTGTTTGAATGCATATCTTACCGATGATTCCTATGGCCAAAGGCCGAGGCGACTGGCGGAAAAGATCCCTGCTATGGAAGTCCGCCTTTGAATCTTCCAAACCGGCGGGAGAACCGATAGCTTCGAGGGCGTATTGTTCGTAACCAGGCGTGTATTGTGTTCGCCCCGCCACGAATAGGTTTTGCCAGTTGGGCGAAAGAGATCCGGGCGTCACGGCGTGAAAGACATACCCGAGGTGAAGCCCAAACACCAGCAGGATCAATATTATCCGCATCGGGGAAGGCAGGCGCCGGCAAAGCGCCCCGAGTCCCAATGCAACGGCGACGGACAAGGCCGGGAGAATATTGGCGATGTAGTAAATATTGCGCTTGTAAAGCACGGTTATTATGACAAGCGGGAGGACCACAGCCAGCAGCCAGAAAACGCGATCCCCGGAACCGCGCCATACAAAGGCCGCAAAACCGACCAAGTACAAAATGTTTAAGGGCCACGACAGCGTGACCTGCCAGAGCGCGTAAACGGAAGCCAACAAGGCCCGCGGATCATCGCTTATCGTAGGCAGGATCGTGGGCACGGGTTCGTAAAAGAGAAATTGAAGCAGTTGGAATTTAAACATTGGCCATTCATGAAAAGAATAACCAAAAATTTTGCCGAGGGGGAATAGGAAAATCACAGCTAACAGCAGACCAGTCAATATGTACTGTCCGATCTTTTCTTTCCGACAGATGCCTCTTGCCACAACCCAGACGGCGGGTGCGAAAACCGCGAGGATGAAAAACCGGTAGGGAGTTCCCAGTGGGCAGAGGTATTGGCCCAGCAGGGCTGTGAATACTAACAGGATCAGCGTTCGCGCAGAAGGCGCTTTGTGGAAGCAATACAGGCCCATCAACACAAGTGAAATCGCCGCCATGCGAACCAGATGAATGTCATAAACGCGGGAACAGGTCATGACATATGGCGTCGTGCTGAGCAATACCACGGCCAGAAGACCGTCGCCGCTATCGCCGGCAAGAGAAGCGGCTGTGAAAACTGCAAGGCATATCAAAAGGAGAAACAGTACACCGGGGGCGACAAGCCCCCTTTTTTTTTGCGGAATTGAAAAAGGGCGACAAAGCGCTTTGCGCCAGATGCATCGGGTGAAAAGCATCGCCGTAGCTTTGTAAAGTTAAAGGACTTGTGGGAAGGACCTCGACGTACTTTGACGGGTCGTAGCTTCCCGTAGCTTTTTGCGGCCCCGCCTCGTGAACATCGTAGAGAATCATCAAGGCGAGAAAGCAAGGCCAAAGGAATAGGCCGACAAATGCCGCTATCTTTCGCTTGGCGGCAGGGGATTTTGAAATGGAACTTTTTGTATTTTCCAGACCTGTAAACATCTCATGGAGATATAAACGCACTTTGGCGAGTTGGTCTAGTTTGTGAGAAGTGGGAAAGGCCTGCCGGAAATCAAAGCAGTATTGATTCTCGATCAGCTCCCCGGCGGATTTTTCATAAAGATGCACGCTTTAAAACAAGAAAGTGGAATTTTTTTCTTGCCGTTTGCCGGCACGGGCATCGCGTAAAGTCCATGAAAACAATGAACTTTTGAAAAATACAAAAGCGCTTTCACAATGGCCTTTCAAAGGACCATCGCTATTGTTCCCTACGTGTACGGCGCGTTTTTTGGCGCCTGAGATAAAATTTAGCAAGGGCCGGTTGCGGTTCTTTCAGACTCAGAAGGAATTCGCATTATGAGAATCGCAGTTCCCAGTATGACCCCCGGCGGAATGGATGCCCCAATTTCTGGACATTTCGGCCATTGCGACGTTTTCACCCTGGTGGATGTGGAAAACAATCAGGTTTCCAATGTGACGCTTTTGCCCAACAGCGGGCACGTGCAGGGTGGATACATGGCCCCGGTTATGCTTCTGAAAAATGCCGGCGTTGATACGCTTTCCGCGGGCGGTATGGGTATGCGCCCACTGTCCGGTTTTCAAGAAGTCGCCATTGAGGTTTTCTACAACGAGGGCGCTGCGACAGTGGACGACGCGGTCAAAATGATTCTCGCGGGGCAATGCCGAAAATTCGGTCTTGCGCAGACATGCGGCGGCGGCAGCCATGATCATAGCCAAGACGGCGGCTGCGGATCGCACTGATTAGAATTTAGAAGAAAGGCGACCGCCAGGCTGACTCATCCTTCACTCTTCAGCCTTTGTGTGTAGGAGCGACATTCTTGTCGCGAGCAAAGTCGAGGGGTTGTCGTGGCATAGCCAGCCCGCGAATGCGGGCGAGGGGTTCGTAGCAGAAGATAAAAATGAAATATTTTCATAGAATGGAGTTTTCAGAGCCGCGACAACCTCGATTTTCCTCGCGGGAATTTGTCATTGTGCCTTACCGGAACGCCGAGCATAAACAAATCATTCCACAATTGTATGCAAAATCTTTCTTAGAAAATCCTTGAAAAGAGGACTGGGATGATTTCCCTGGCTTTGATCCCGAAAGCGTGTTTCTCGCCAAGGTTGCCAATGGCGAATCGTATATTGGTTTCATCATCTCCTTTGACCGACAGGACTATGGATACATAAGCGTCGTCGCAGTACGCCCCGAATGGAGAAGGCAGGGTGTAGCTTCTAACCTAATAAGAACGGCGACAGACTTTTTTCTGGCGCAAAAGAAATGCACAATACTCATTGATGTTGAACAAAATAATGAGGCTGCGGTTAAGACCTATCAAGGATGCGGCGCAAAAATTGTCGATTCTAATGAGGAATAGGAATTCCTGATTCTAGGGAACACAATGCTTTTCTATTGACGCGAATCGCTTCTTTCGGCTGCTCCATGCCACGCGAGTCCGCCGACAGGCGGGCGGCTCCTTTGGCCTCCCATTGCCATCATTCGACGCATTCATTGAAAGCCTGCACGAACGGGGGCAGGCAGTCTTTAAAGAATCCTGTCTGATCGGTCAGGCAGATTTCGCAGCAACAGTCGAAAAAGTCGTTGAAAACCTTTTCCAGACAGGGATGTGAAGGGTCCGTGTCAAAGCTTTCTTTCATCGACGTGCAAACCAAATTCAACATCATATAGGCGAATTCATCTTCTACCAGATTGCAGCAATCGTCGAAAACGCGCATGCATTCCTCGTACCTCTCGGCCCATAGATCGTCCCAGCTAACCTCAACGATGTCCTCATCTTCTTCGTCTGCCTTCTCCGCACCGCATGTGCAACTGGCGGGCAGTGAAAATACGAAAAGAAAAAGAAGCAGTAGGATCCGAGATATCGACGCGGGTGTTTTCATTTCCTCAATCCTCGCCGAGTTCGGGCTCACTCGGCATTTAAGTTCAAATCAGTATTCCCAATTTCAAACAATAAATTCAAGTATTCGAATTCATTCTTCCATTCATATTCGCGAAAAACACGGACAAGCACGCTTGTCCATGCCACGCGAGTCCGCCGTCAGGCGGGCGGCTCTTACTCCCATCCGCGTTTGAATGATTTCTCGCTATCTCCTGTTGACGTTGAATTCACGCACGATCTTGGAAAGGTCCTTCCAGCGCTTTTTTGAGTTGGCGCTTGCGCCGCGCTGGTCGCCACGCCAGGTGTTGAATTCCAACTCCCGTTGAAGGCGATGATAGCTGTCTAAGCGTTCCGGCTTAATCTCCCCCCTCTCAATCGCTTCCCTCACCGCGCAGCCCGGTTCGCTTTCGTGTTTACAATCGCGGAATCGGCAGTTTTGCGCGTAGGCCAGCAAATCCGCGAATGCGCGTTCGAGACCTTCTCCTTGTTCCACCAGTCCCAGTTCACGTATGCCGGGAGTATCGATAAGCATCGCGGCAGTGCTCGTGATAATCAGTTCCTGTCTGGTCGTCGTGTGCCGTCCTTTTTCGTCTTTGCTTCGGATGGCCGCCGTCTTTTGCTTTTCCTGTCCAATCAGTCGATTGATGATTGTTGACTTTCCCACGCCGGATGATCCGACAAAGGCTATCGTTTTGCCCTTGCCGCAAAGCGCAAACAGATCCTCGAGTCCCTGCTGCGATTCGGCACTGACGAAAAGAACCGGAACGCCGAGGGCCACCGCGTCAAGCTCGATCTGAATCGCCGTGCGATCATGGGGCAAATCGGTTTTATTGAGAACAATGACCGGCTCGGCGCCGCCGTCCCACACGGTGGTGAGGTAGCGCTCGATTCTGCGTGGATTGAAATCCGCGCACACGTCAGTCACGATGAATACTCTGTCCAGGTTCGCGGCGATGACCTGCGCGTGAGATGTTTTGCCTGCGGCTTTTCGCATGAAAACAGAGCGTCGCGGCAAAACCTGCTCCACGACGACTGTCTCGCCCTCTCGCCGGGCCAGCACCCAATCTCCGACCGCCGGCCAGTCGACGCCATGACTTTCCGGATCGCTTAACTTCCCACGCGCAACGGCCCAGACCGGCTCCCCCATTCCCAGCAAGCGATATCTACCGCTGACAGCGGACGCAACGCGAGCCGGTGATAAATTTTTGTCAGGTTGCTTATCGAATTCTGCGTGGCGGGATTCATCCCAACCGAGGTTTTTCAGTGTGTCCAAGGTTATCTCCAACAGCGCAAGACGCTTTCTTAGGCGCCCAGTATTAAAAAAATGACGAAAATTTGCATTTCACACAAGCATCCCTTATTCCGGGTGGAAAGGAATCAACGCTCGTGCGTGGGATGGAAAATCCCAGTGCTTAAATTGTAGCAGCTACCGTTGCCATAAAACCCTTTAGCCTTTTTCAAGGCCAATGTCCGCCAGGGCATTGGATTGCCCAGGTGCGGAAATATCTTCAAGGCCATTAATACGCACGAGCAAAAATATATGCAATGCTTTAGCGGCTGTAGGGGTCGCCCCCGAAATCGCAGTAAAAACCGGTTGCTTCCTTGCCGCCGCAAATGGCCTTTGGTGATGTCGGACGCGAGCAAGGTCACATCGATCATGCGGCCTGCGCGCGAGCGTGAGTGGCGTCGAACAACGCTTTACTTAGGCGACGCAACCGTAGTACTCAGTAGCCTGCTTTGGGACACATCGGAAGGCTGATAACATGAATAATTTCACCCGTTTGATCGCGCTGGCGCCGGTGCTGTGCCTTGGGCTTTGTTGCGTCTTGTGCGGTTGCGGCGATGACGACGATGATTCCTCCGACGACGATGCCGACGACGACACCGACGGCGTTAACGACGATACCGACGATGATAACGATGATGATGACTCCGTGGATGACGACACAAGCCCACCTGTGGAGGAGTGTGAAAGCGGAAAGCGCTTCGAGTACAGCCTGATTGACGGCGCAGTCGACATTCCCTTTCCTACGGATTTCTACACGGTTAATAACGCGAAATCCCCCACGGGAATACGGATCGACCTTCCCGAACAGATCACTAAATATATCGATCGCTACACAGACGTACTGGGCTTCATCCGCCACGATATGAACAAGTTGGATGGCTTTGGCACGATCACGCCGGTGCTGTTTCCCACCAGCGCAAAGCCGATGCAGTCCATGCTTCCCGATACCAACGACCCGGACGAAAACGACACGGTTTTCTGCACTGTCATCGACGACGAGGATCACCCCCACGCCGGCGAATTCTGGCCGATCCAGGTCTTCTGGAGCGAAGGCCCCGGTTTGCTCAAAGCCGATCCTTATTTTCCGTTTCACGAAAACACCACTTACTGCTGCGTGGTGAGAAGCAGCCTGCAAACGGATGAGGGCGAGTGTTATGAAAGGTCCGCGCACCTTCGCTACATCCTGAGGGATGAGCCGAACCCGGACAATCCCGATGCAGAACTGCTCGAACCCTACCGACAACGGATCGCCCCGACCCTTAACGCCTTTTTCGAGCAAGTGGACATCGAACGCCACGAAGTCGTTTCCGCCACGGTGTTCACCACGCAGTATGTCACCTGGGACATGATGCATGTGCGGCAGCAGCTTGAGGACATGGCCGCAGCCTCTTTGCCTGAAGTGGACGGCGACTGGGTGCGCCTGGATACATCGCACACCAACCTCGATTCGGTCTGGGAGATCGAATACGATACGGTTGAATGGCGTCATAACCGGCAGTTTGCCTACGACGAGGACTTCATACCGGTGGCGAACGGGACCGACCGAGTCATGCTGCGTCTGAATCTGCCGGACGCTTCCACGCTCACCTATCAGCAGCCGTATCCTGTGGTCATCATGGGACACGGTATAAACAGCTCGCGGGGCGAATCGACCAGCAACGCGAACATCCTGGCTCCGTACGGATTCGCCACGGTGGGGATCGATTTTCTGGAGCACGGCTTTCGCGACGACGGCGCGGATATTGTGCTGGCCATGCTCAGGATCTTCGACGTGCTTCATCCGCTGCGTTTCCGGGATTACTTCAAGCAAAATGCAGCGGACATCATTTGGCTTAAGCACCTGATTCGCGGGCTGTCGGAATTGGACCTTCTTCCCTATGAGACCGGCGGCGACGGAGTACCGGACCTGGACACGTCGAGGATCTTTTACGTGGGCAATTCCTGGGGCAGCCTTCACGCTCCGATCATCGCGGCAGTGGAACCGGATATCGAGGGATACGTGCTGAACGTGGGCGCCGTGGATTTGTTGTCTGTTGCGCTGGACGGCCCCATTGGGATGATGATCCTCGATGTGGTGGGATTGCTGGATTCCATTTTGAATCTCTCGTTGGAGGATTCGTTCATGGTCCTTTTTGATCTGGAGTTTCACATGGTGGGCGGCGGCGACTCGCTTTCATATACGCCTTACGTGTTTGACCACCCCCTCTATGATCCGCCGGGGCCGATAAAAAACATCCTTCATCAGATGGCGTCCGAAGATGAGACGTTGGGAGGACCCGCTTGCGCCGCGATGGCGCGCAATCTAGGACTGACTCTGATGGAGCCTTACCCGTATTACATCGATACGCTCGACACCACGCTCCCGCCTTTTGACGGATCCGGGACGTATATGTACGACACTTCCTCTCACACAATAATGTACAATGGCGATGAAATCGGGGATGGCGTAAGGCAGCAAGCCGGAAACTATCTTCGAAGCTGTCTCGAAAATGGAATAGGGACAATCATTGCTCCGTTTGGGAAATGAAAAGGACCTGATTGGACAGGCTTTCATTTTGAATGTAATGACAAAAGTGGCTCGTCCTTCATTCATCTACAAAGCCAGGAGTTCAATGTGCCGGCGAAAGTCATAGGTTTTGACAATGAGCGATATTTGAACGCGCAAGCTGAGGCGATTTTGCAGCGCGTGGAAATGTTTTCCGGAAAGCTTTATCTGGAGTTCGGCGGAAAGCTGCTCAAGGACATGCACGCCTCGCGCGTTTTGCCTGGATACGATTACGACGTGAAAATCAAGCTTCTCCAGCGATTGAAGGATATGCTTGAAATCATTTTCTGCATCCATGCAGAGGATATCGATAAGGGGCGTATTCGCGGGGATTTCGGGTTGACTTACGACGCGGCCTCGCTGAAGACCTTCGATGATCTGGAGGATTTCGGCTTTTCGATTTCCGCCGTTATCGTCAACCGCTACAAGGGGCAAAAGAGCACCGACAGGTTTATCAACTTCCTCAAATCACGGGGCACCGCCGTTTACACGCAGCCGGAAATCGACGGCTACCCCGCCGATGTAGAAAAGATCGTCAGCGAGGAAGGTTATGGACGTAATCCCTTCATTGAAACCACCAAGCCGTTGGTGATCGTGACCGGAGCGGGACCGGGCAGCGGTAAAATGGCCACTTGCCTTTCCCAGGTTTATCATCACAACATGCGGGGCCAGCAGGCGGGTTTCGCCAAGTTTGAGACCTTTCCAATCTGGAATCTTCCACTCAAACATCCGGTCAACCTGGCCTATGAAGCGGCCACAGCGGATTTAAAAGACATCAACTTGGTGGACCCCTTCCACCTGGAAGCCTACGGCGTCACCGCTATCAATTACAATCGCGATATTGAGAACTTCAGTATTATGCAGGAGATTATCGAGCGCATCGGCAAAGACAATTCGGCGATGGCGCAGTACCAATCTCCCACGGATATGGGCGTCAATATGGCCAGGGAAGGAATCGTGGACGATGACGCGGTCCAGGAGGCCGCCAAACAGGAAATCATTCGCCGATATTTTCGATATAGAACTGAAAACAAGCAGGGCCTGGAGTCGAAAGAGACGGTGACCATCGTTGAAAAGCTCCTGCAAAAAATCGGGATGAAAGTGACGAACCGCTCCACGGTTCCCGTCGCGAGGGAGGCCGCGGGAAAGGCCAAAGAACTCGGCAAGGGCCACCGGGGCATTTACTGCGGTGCGGCGATTGAACTTTCCGATGGAAAAATCATCATCGGCACAAACTCTCCGCTTCTGCACGCCGAGTCCGCGTGCATCATCAAGGCGATCAAAGAGATGGCGGCCATCCCGAAAGAGATCGACCTTCTGCCCGAAATCATCATCAGGAATATTGCCAACCTGAAAAGGGATATTCTCAAGGGCAAAACCGCCAGCCTCAATGTGGAGGAAGTCCTCATTTGCCTTTCCATCTGCGCCACGTCCAATCCAACTTGCGATTTCTGTCTCACGAAACTCAAGGAACTCGCAGGTTGCGAAATGCACTCGACGCACCGTATCGGCAAGGGCGATGAGAACGGTCTCAGGAAACTTCGCCTCAATGTCACAACAGACTTTTTGCCGACCTCGCGGGGATTTTATTACTAAATCGAGCGTGTTATTATTATTGAAACTTGCGGCGAATCGCGGGTTTGATTTTGGTGATCAGTCAATATAAGCGATGATGACAAAGGAGAAGAAGATGAGATTAAGAAAAATGGTTTTTTTGTCTTTGCTTTTGATCTTTTCGCTGTCTCTTGCAGGTGTAATTTCCTGCGGGGATGATGATGACAACGATGATGACGACACGGTAAACAATGATGTGAATGATGATGCAAATGACGACGTGGATGACGATATTGACGACGATGTCGACGATGACGTTGACGACGATACGGATGACGACACGGACGACGATACAGATGACGACTGCGTTAAGTGCGACTCAGATGAATATTGCGAAGATCTGTTCGACTGGGAATGGACGTGTTTCGACGGTTGCTGCGTGGAAGAGGATATGGATGATAAACCGGTCATCTATCTCTACCCCGAAACCACGTTGGAAGTATCCGTGACGCTGGCCCTTGACGCCGACACGAACCTTGTCTGGAGCTGGCCGCTTTACGGAAACGGATGGGATATTAACGTTCGGCCTGACGGCTTGATCGACGGGCTTTATCCCTACCTATATTACGAAGCCGCCGCGCCGAATGTATATGACTACGGTATCTATCAGTTCACGGAAGGGTTGATTGTTTCGAGGGACGATCTGTTTGATCGGCTTGAAAGTTATTTACTCGCCGTCGGTTTCCAGGGCCGCGAGGTCGGCGATTTTCTCCTTTATTGGACGCAGGAATTGCCCGAGTTCGCCTGGTATGCCGTTTACCCGCAGTTCCATGATATCATTCGCAACTCCGTCGATCTTGTGATCGATCCTGCTCCCGACAGCTTGCTGCGACTGTGGCTCATCTTCGAGGGCTACGATGTCTATCCCGCGCATCTCGATGTGGCTGAACCGATGGTCGAAAGCTTCCATCGCACAGGTTTCACCGCCGTCGAGTGGGGTGTCATTCAGGCATTTGAGTAGGAGCGGTTAGTGGCCAGGGGGCAGTGATTATGTGCTTATTGTAGGAGCGGTTTCCAACCGCGAATGTGGCACAGACGCTCCCGTCTGTGAATGCTGGAGCGATATTCCTGTCGCAATCAGCCCCGCAAGGGGCGACAGTTTGTAGCCTGGCGCGCGAGCGCCAGGAATCAATCATATGATAAAGACCAGCGAGCCCGCCGTTAGGCGGGCGGCTCATTCATAAGCCTTGCCGCCTTCGAACTTGCCTTGCCATTTGCCTTTTGTGCTCTTAAAATCTGTTCAAGATTGATATGGAGAATAAAATGCGAACGTCGGTACTATTCCAGACTTTGGTTCTGCTTTGCCTTCTTTCTTTTTCTCTTTCGTGCGGCGGAGGCGGAGACGACGAAGATGACCAGCGCGGCGACGTGTACGTACCGCCGAGTGATGACGACGTGAACGACGATGTCAACGATGATTCAGACGATGACACAGATTCTGATGATGATGACGATACGACAGCGCCGACAACGACAACGACATCGACAACCACAACGACCTCAACTACAACTACGACAATTCCTGCCAATGTCTGTTATCAGGATGCCGATTGGGACGGTTACGGCGATCCTGATGTCAGCGATGTGTTTGATGATGGAATATGCCCGTTGGGTTGGGTGCGCGAAAACACAGACTGCGACGATACAGACATACTCACTCATCCCGGCGCGCCGGAGTTGCCCGACGACGGCATCGACCAGGACTGCGTCGGGGGGGACCTTGTGCGTAGCAACGAAAATGGAATTTTCGTTGCTATGACGGGCGACGACGCCGACCACGGAACGATGGGCGCTCCCAAGCGGACGATCAACGCCGGCGCAACCCTGGCGCTGCAGGAGGGCAAATCCATCTTCGTCGCGGCGGGCGATTATACGGAAAATGTGGAAACGCATGTTTCTCTTTTCGGCGGCTATGAATCCGCGGGCTGGACCAGGGATATCGACGCCTATATTACGACCATCAACGCCTCGTGGTCCACGGCTGTGGAGATAAGCGGTTCAAATCCCGTGGCGATTCAGGGCTTCACCATCAACGGCGGGCCGAGAGTTTACTATAGCTATGGCGTATACAACTACGACGGCGCCACGGTGACGTTGGTAAACAACATTATCAACGGCGGATCGGCAACGGGCGGGTGGGGTGAAAGTTACGGTGTTTACAGCGATGGCGATTCGATGACACTGCTGAACAACACCATCGACGGTGGATCGGGAGAGTTTAGCACCGGCGTTTACAACTCCAGTATGGCGACGCTGACGAACAATATCATCAATGCTGGATCGGGAATACTTAGAGACGGCATCAACAACGGCGGCTCGGCGATGCTGGTAAACAACGACATAGACGGCGGAACAGGAGAAGGCAGAGGCTACGGTGTGAGAACCGGGGGCACAGCCACGCTGGCGAACAATACTATCTACGGCGGATCGCCAACGGTCGATCAGAACGATAGCTACGGCGTAAGCAACTCTGGTACAGCGATGCTGGTGGACAACACCATTGATGGCGGATCGCCGATGGGCGATTATAGCGATAGCTTTGGAGTAACCAACTCCGGAACGGCGATACTGGATAACAACACCATCGCCGCCGGATCAGGAAGCTACAATAGTTACGGTGTATACAATAACGGCAACGAGGGCGACACGGCGACGCTGATGAATAACACAATCTATGGCGGGTCGGGACCGTTCAATACTACCAGCGTTTACAACATGTCCGGCGGCACGTTGACGCTGACGAACAACGACATTTACGGCGGGCTGGCAGACACCTACAGTTATGGCGTGCAAAACCTGGGCACGGCAACGTTGGCGAACAACACCATCGACGGGGGATCAGCAACGGGCGATTACAGCAGAAGCTCTGGTGTGGACAATCATCATTCCGGCACCGCGACACTGACAAACAATACCATTGGCGGCGGATCAGGAGGCTCCTTCAGCAGCAAAGGCGTGTGCAACAGCGGAACGATAACGCTGGCGAACAACATCATCGACGGCGGCTTCGAAACCCCCGGTAGCTATGGTGTAGACAACACTGGTCCGGCGACGTTGGTGAACAACACCATTCATGGTGGTTCGGGAGCTGACTATAGCTATGGCGTACGCAACACGCTCAACTATGATGGGGTGACGTTGGTGAACAACACAATCCAAGGAGGATCGGGTAGCAGCAGCTATGCTGTGTTCAACAGCCGCAGCCCATCGACGCTGACGAATAACAACATTAACGGCGGGTCAGGTAGTGACTACAGCTATGGCGTGTACAACTCGGGCGGAACAAACACGATGACGCTGACGGAAAATACTATCAATGGCGGATCGGGAGGTGAGGAAAGCTACGGCGTGCGCAATGATTGTCCGGCAACTTTGACGAACAATATTATCAACGGCGGGTCGGGAAGCTACGACAGCTATGGCGTGTACAACAACTCCGACACAGCGAAGCTGGCGAATAACACCATCGACGGCGGGTCGGGAAGCAACCTCTGCTATGGTGTGTACAACATCGGCACGGCGACGCTGGCGAACAACACCATCGACGGCGGGTCGGGAAGCAATTTCAGCTACGGCGTGCGCAACTTATCCGGCACGGCGACGCTGGTGAACAACATTATCGGTGGCGGGTCGGGAAGCAACTTCAGCTACGGCCTGTCCAACCAGTCCGGCACGGCGGCGTTGGTGAACAATATTATCGGCGGCGGGTCGGGAGACGACAGCATCGGCGTGTACAACTTCTTCTCCACGGCGTCGCTGGTGAACAACGACATCTGGGGCGCGGATATGGATTGCATGATTTGGTCATACGACGGCTACCTCGGTGACGAATGCCAAGCAAATACATTCGGCGAGGTCAACGCCTGCGGGTGGACTGGTTGCGATGAAGCCTCCAGCAACATCAGCGTCGATCCGCTTTTCGCAAATTCAGACAGCGGAGATTTTCACCTTCAGAGCGACAGCCCCTGCATCGATACGGGCATCAATCCCGTACCAGATTACATAGGCCCTGGCCTCGTGGAGTTTGATTTCGATGGCGATGCGCGTCCATACGGCGCAGGCTGGGACATCGGCGTAGATGAGTGGACGCCGTGACGGAAAGCATGAAGTATGAGGTATGAGGTATGAGGTATGAAGTAAGAGTTTAGGAGCGGCTTTCAGCCGCGATGTGTAGGAGCGACATTCTTGTCGCGACTTTGACCGAATAATTTCAATGGCCATGACTCTGAATGTCGTTCCTACACCGCCGCGCAATCGCGACAGGAATGTCGCTCCTACATTTTCGTGGATACAAACCGTCACCCTCCAAAATTCCCGGAACCGAACACGCAAGGCTCGTGTCTATCTTTATCGTGACGTAGAAAAATCGAAAAGCTTTGGGGATGGCCATGAAACGACATTTGCTGATGGTGATTTTGATTGTGGGGATTTTGGCGATAAGCGGGATGGCTCAAGCGCAGGGCCTGCTCATTCCGAAGGATAAAAGCCTGCCGGCTTTGGCCATCGAAAGCCACCGCGTTTCGATCAAGATCGGCGACCAGGGCGCGGTGACCAGCGTGGAGCAGGTCTTCCGCAATCACACGAACCGGCAGCTTGAAGCCACGTACGTTTTTCCACTGCCCAAAGACGCGGCCATTGAGGAATTCGCCCTGTGGATGAACGGCAAGAAAGTCGTCGGCGAGGTTCTGGAGGCCGGACGGGCCAAGCAAATTTATACGGACATAGTGCGCCGCATGCGTGATCCGGGCCTGCTCGAATATTTGGGCGACAATCTTTTCCGCTCCTCCATCTACCCGGTTCCTCCCAATTCCACGCAAAAAGTGCAGATTGTTTTTTCTCAGGTCGTGCCGATGAACTCAGGCCTGTGCAAGTACGTCTATCCATTAAGGACTGGAAAAAGCTCCAGCCGCACCCTCAAGGATTTCACCATCGATGCGCGCGTGAAAAGCTCTATTCCCATCAAGTCGATTTATTCACCCACGCACGAAGTCGACGTGATCCGCGACGGCGAGCATAAGGCGACCGTGGGCGTGGAGACGATGAAGGCCGCGCTCGATCGCGACTTCATTCTCTATTACACGGTGTCGGAAAAGGACGTTGGCCTCAATCTTCTGACGCATAAAAATAGCGGGGAAGACGGCTATTTCATGCTGCTGGTTAGCCCCAAGGCGGAGCCGGGCAAAGACGAGATTTTGCCCAAGGAAGTGATATTCGCTATTGATACATCGGGCAGCATGCGCGGCGAGAAGATGAAAAGGGCCAAAAGCGCCCTGAAGTATTTCCTCGACAACTTAAACGACGGCGACCGCTTCAACATCATGCGCTTTTCCACCGGCGTCAAAGCCTTTCGTGAAAAGTCCGTGGACGCCAATAATAAGAACGTCGAGGCCGCGAAAAAATTTGTGGAAAAAATGCGCGCGCAGGGCGGCACGGCAATTCATGACGCGCTGATACGCTCGCTGGAAAATTCCACGGAGGACGGGCGACCATCCATCCTGATATTTTTGACCGACGGCATGCCCACCGTAGGGGAGACGGGATACGAAAAGATCGTCGCCGACGCTTCGAGCGCCAACGATGGACGACGGCGTCTATTCGTCTTCGGCGTGGGCGATGACGTGAACACCATTCTCCTGGACCGCTTGGCCGACGATGGCCGGGGCTATCCCATATACGTAAAACCTGATGTGGAAATCGAAAAGGAACTCGGCATCCTCTCCAACCGTATCTCCCGCCCGGTGTTTTCCGATATCACGCTGTCTATTCCCGGCGTTGAAACAGACGACATATACCCGGTGCGCATGCCCGACCTCTTCGTTGGAAGTCAACTCGTTGTTTTTGGCCGGTATGAAAAAGGCGGGGCGAGCGCGGTGATCCTCAAAGGTTCGCGGAAAGGAAAGAGAGAATCGATCACGTACGAAGCGAGCTTTCCGAAAGAATCAGACGAAGCGCAGTTCGTGCCCAAGCTATGGGCCACGCGCAAGGTGGGGCACATGCTCAGCGAGATCCGATTGCGCGGTGAAAATAAGGAGCTGGTCGAAGAAACGCGCCGCCTGGGAACTCGTTACGGCATCGTCACGCCCTACACCAGCTACCTCATTGTCGAAAATGAAAAGATGCTCGCTCAGACAGGCAGGCGGACAAGGGATGAAGACAGAAACGACATGCCCGCCGCCGCCCCCATGTTGGACGGTATTTTCAGCAGCGCTACGGGCGGCGCTGGTCCCAAAGGCGAAGGCAGATCGCGCAGGCAAAGCGCCAAAAAGGCGAAAATGATGGCTGAATCCTTCGCCGATTCCACAGGCGAGGGCGCCGTGGCCGCCAGCAAAGGCATTGAAGAATTAAAGTCCCAGGAAAAGGTGAGCAGTGACATGAACGCGGTGCGAACGATTAACGGCAAAACCTTCGTATGGAAAAACGGCGCTTTCACCGACACGGCTTATACCGGAAAAGAAAAGGTGCTGCGCGTGAAGTATATGTCCGACGCATGGTTCGCCCTGGCCGCAAAAGACAAATCCGTCGCCAAAGCTTTGAAGCTCGGCGAAAACGTTATCATCGTCAGCAAAGAGGGCCGCGTGATCATCATCGCCCCCGACGGGATCGAGAAGATCGAGGACGATGAACTGGCGAAGTGGGTACGTTGAAAACGTCCAGTTGACCGCGATATTTTAGGCCAAAGAAACACCGGCGCAGCCGAGAACGGCTGCGCCGCATCACGCCTAGCTTTTCCCGAGAAATTTAGGAATTCACGTCGGTCTATCTTGTTCGCGAGAAAGACTATGCAAAGCGAAAACTATAATGCACAGCTGCCCCGGCTCTGTTCATCCTTTTCACTCCATCTGACTTCAAGCAAACCTACGTATTGAGAAAAGCTTAAAAAAGAGCAAAGAGATACGAGCACTTTCGGCAGACGTATTTCTCATTTGCTATGGAAACGATCCTTTTGGAATACCGATAATAATGGGCTTCGAATTTATCTTGCTGGCGCTTATCGTTGCCGTGGCCTACATGGTTGGCGCGACGACGGGATTCGGCAGCTCCATCATCGCGCTGACTGTGGCAGCGCATATCTTTCCTCTGGATTTTCTCATCCCCGTCATCATCCCCATCAATCTGGCTGCCACGACCTACATCGCCTGGCGACATTTTTCGGACATCGATTGGCAAATATTTCTTAAACGCATCGTACCGCTGACCCTGATCGGGCAACCCGTCGGCATGGCCGTGTTTTACATGGTGAATGTGGATGGCCTGAAATGGACCTACGGCGTTTTTGTTTTGTGCCTGTCGATATTTGAGCTCTCCCAGGCGCTTAAAATGGACGCAAATCTGCCGGTGCGTCCGATGAAGAGCCGCTGGTCATTCGCCTGGTTGATCAGCGGAGGATTCATTCAGGGATTGTGGGTGTCGGGCGGGCCGTTGATCGGCTATTGGGCCGCGCGGAACATTCACGATAAACACATATTCCGCAGCACCCTGACGGCCCTGTGGCTTCTTCTCAACAGCATATTATTAGTAACGCACCTGATTTCAGGAAAAATCAACGCCGAAACAGGCCGAGTCAGCGCATGGATGCTCATCCCTCTGGCCGTTGGACTATTCATGGGCGAACGCCTGCACGACAGACTGCCGCAAAGATCCTTCAAACTTTTGGTGTACGCTGTGCTGGTTTTTGCCGGCGCCTCGATTATCATTCGCGGTCTTTGAATCAGGCGCGGCAATTGAACAATCGCGAAAAAACTGGTAGCAAAAAAATGGAGCCGCACTTTAATTGCACAATGCTAATCACTTGTATTAAACGGAGCGACCATGCGACCTTTGAACAATACCCCCCCGTGGCTGGTGAAAAACGGGCAAGTCGTGGATTTTGGCCTTTTTAAAGAGCCTTTTCGCAATCTGAATATCGCCGACGCCCAAATCTGGGCGCCCAAAGTATTTCCCCCAAAGATATTCAGAATGGCGCGGCTTAAAGAATGGCAGCACTTCGCCGTCATCAACTCCGAAGTCTTCTTGGGCTTCATGGTCTTGAACACGCATTACCTCAGTTCAAGCTTTTGTTACTGCGTAGACCGCAAGACCGGCGAATTTTTTGAACACCATGTCGAGGTCCCCGGTCCGGCTGCGAAACTTTCGGGCGAGTTGTGGAACTCGGCCAGCTCATTCGTGAAGTCGGATTATGAAATCCGCGTGATCAATCGTCTGGATGAAGGATTCCATCGCGCGCATATCGACATCCGGGGCAATGACAAACCGGGCGTCGGAGCCATGATCGAAATGATTGAGGACCTTAACGCCTTGCAGCCCTTGATCACGGTGCTGCCCATCGCGCCGAATCGCCCGCTATACACGCACAAGTGCGCATGCCCCGTCCGGGGAACCATCTCCATCGGCGACCGCCGCATTGATCTCGACGAAAAAGAAGACATCGTCATCATCGATGTGCAAAAAACTTTTTATCCATACAATACTTTCTGGCGATGGGCGACGTGCGCGGGATACAGCGGCAAAAAGGGACTGATCGCGCTGAACCTCGTGAAAAATTTCATCGTCGATGATGAACGCTGGAATGAAAACGTGCTGTGGGTCGGCGGGAAAATGTCGCCCTTAAGCGCCGTTCGTTTCGAGTACGACGAGGACAATGTCCTAAAGCCCTGGCGAGTAAAAACCACCGATGGTCGCTGCGATCTGACCTTCACGCCGCAGGGCGAACGCTCCGGCAAAGTCAATTACGGCGTGATCAAATCCGATTTTCACCAGCCCTACGGATTTTTCAACGGAACTGCCGTGGATGCGGACGGCAAGAAGCATAAGATCAAGGACTTCTTCGGCGTCTGCGAACATCACCTGGCAAGATTTTAGTCAGTTTCTTAGGTTTTCTGTTTGCCGCCACAGCCAGAAAAGGATCGCGACGGCGCCGTAAGACCCCAAGATTAAAAGCCAGGGTGTGGCGACTTCTCTGAAGCGGGGTTTGGCCAGCACCAGCGCCGCCATCAGGGAAAAATCCACTATCAGAAACGCAGAAAATTTAAAGGCGCTTCGGTTTTTGAACATCAACGCGACGAAACCGATCAATGCCAAGATCGTCAGCACGGGGCTGGGTCGCAAAAGCCATTTTTGAATCCCCTCCCAGTCGCCGAAGCCGCGTATCCAGAAATATCCGATCCGCTGAATGGCGCTCCGAAGGAATCGAATCGGCGACTCGCTGACTTTTTCGGCAAACTCGCGCAAGGCAAAATTTTCCCTTTGCGCGTCGGTCCAATCATTCCAATCCGGTGGTTTGATTTTGTGGATATATTGAAAAGTTTCCCCGCCTTCAACAAGGTTTGTCAGAACCGTTATTCCCTTTCGATCATATACGTAGGAGAATCCGGCATCTTTATTGGCTATCTGATAGGCCAGAATAGGCAGGGCGAAACCAGCCACAAGCAGCGCGAAAATGAGCGCGGTTTCCCCCCGCCGGATTTTTTCTTTTGCCAGACGCCATGCGTACAAAATGAAAACCATAGACACGAAAGGCAATAGAACAGGCCGGGTCAACTCGGCCAGGGACAGGCACAGACCGGCGCAAAGGCCAAGGCCGAGCGACGGAGTTTCATCGTTTTTTGAAAGCGCCAAAAGACCGAGCATCATCGGCAATAAAAAGAGAGTTTCGGGCGTGATGACGCCGGCCAGTTTCACAGCCGGCCCCCAGAAAACCCAGACCGTCGCGGCGACCAGAGCGCTTTTTTGCGTAGTCCAGTGCGCCCCGAGAAAGAAAATGGGAAAGACCAGGAGCGCGGAGATTATCGCTTGAAAGATCAAAAAAGGATCGCGGCCTCCGAGCAGGAAAATGCTATAGGGCAAAATCGGCGGTTTCCGCAAAAGGTCGGCTTCGACCAAGTCCAGATTGGAAAGCATTCTCCCGTGTTCGCCGATGCTCTTTGACAAGACAAGGTATTGGTCATTGTCTTCAATGCTGGTGTTCAGGGCGGAATCAAGGCGAAGGGTTAAAGCGATCCCGAAGAGAATGACAAGCACCGCGCCGACGCGAATCGGAATACGGAAGCCCGATGGGTCGCCTCCGGTTTTGTGGCCTGTGTCTGTCGCCATTGTTTTTTCCGCGTTGGTTGATTCGATGCGTCGCCGATGAATGAAATCTACCAAAAGAAGCAGGCCTGTGGGAAGGCCTGGGCTTCGTCGCATGTTGGATTTTCAAATTCAGATATCATCGGCCTGACAGTGAAATTCTTTGCCAAACTTTCAGGTTGGGAAATTGACATCGAAAATTCACAAGTATTTGGACCCTATGGGCAAAATAAGGTACTGTTGTGCTGAGATTAGTTATCAAAATCTCCAATTTCTTTATCAGGCCGCAGGTGCATGCCGGATCTGATGAATTGAGTCCGAAAAGATGGAGATCGCGTGAGTGCGCCCAAATAACAATCCAATCGAGAAGGAGGAATGTCATGCCATTAGGAAAACGACTCGCCGCAGAGTTTGTGGGGACTTTCTGGCTAGTGTTCGGCGGCTGCGGGAGCGCAGTGTTGGCCGCAGGCTTTCCTGAACTTGGAATCGGATTTGCCGGGGTTGCCCTGGCCTTCGGACTCACCGTGCTGACAATGGCTTACGCAGTGGGGCACATTTCCGGCGGTCATTTTAATCCGGCGGTTTCGGTGGGACTTGTGGTTGGAAAACGATTTCCCGCCAAGGACCTGCTTCCCTACATTGCCGCGCAGGTTGTCGCCGGCGTGGTGGCCGCCGCCGTGCTTTATGTCATCGCCTCGGGTAAGGCGGGATTCAGTACAGCCGACGGTTTTGCCGCCAACGGTTTCGGAGCTCACTCTCCCGGCGGCTATTCCATGCTGGCGTGTCTTGTCGCCGAAGTCGTGCTGACATTCGCATTTCTTTTCATCATTTTAGGGGCGACCGATCATCGGGCGCCGGCTGGTTTTGCTCCCATAGCCATCGGGCTGGGATTGACGCTCATTCATCTGATCGGAATTCCCGTCACCAACCTTTCGGTCAACCCTGCGCGATCTACGGGACCGGCTCTCTTCGCAGGAATGTGGGCCGTCAAGCAGCTATGGATGTTCTGGGTCGCGCCGATCGTGGGCGCCGCGCTGGCGGGCATCGCCTATCCGATTATCGCAAAAGAATAGCTTCGCAGCGAGAAAAGCCGTTCGGTGCAACGTCTCGATACTCGCACCTCAATATCGCCGCGCATAGCTAAAAATTTCAACGGGAGAAATGATGAAAAAAATATGGAAGCAAGCCGTGCTTGTCGCAATTCTTGGGATGCTTCTTGCCGCCCTTTCGTGCGCGTCGGATGACGATGACGATTCCGGAGACGACGATATTGCCGATGATGACGCGGATGATGATTCCGACGACGATATTGCCGATGACGATGCTGATGACGAATGGACGCCCATCGATCCGAAGCGCGAGGAATATGAACATTTCACTATCGTCTGGCTCTCAGGAACGCCCTATCAGATGGGACGGCAGCACGGCGAGCTTCTTCGCGAGGAACTGGCCGCCGGCGTGGCGTGGCTTGATTCCATGCACCTCATCGACATCGTTATCCCTATTGCAAGGGCAACGGGCCTGCTCGACATGGCCTACGTCAACGCGTACCCGGATATCCTTGAAGAATGCCAGGGCCTCAACGAGACCGCCGGCGACATCGGATGGACCACGGATCTTTGCATGCTGCTGAATTTCGGCGATGTGCTGCTGGAAAAAATCGGCCATCTCATCCCCTTCAAATCGCAGCGCGCCCTTTTCCCCGGAGCTTGCACGCAGGTTTCGGCCATGAACGCCGCGACGACGGACGGCAATCTCTACCACGGTCGCAGCCTCGACTGGGACGAGATCGACTTTCTCATCGATTACCCGGTGATCTTCGTGCGACAGCCCACGGGAGGCATCCCGCATGTCTACATCGGATTCCCCGGCAACTTAAGCCCATATAACGGCATGAACGCGCTGGGCGTAAGCACGGCGTCCAACGAGGCCGTTCCACTCAACGACAGCTTCACGGGCGACAGCGGCCGCAGTCACGTCCAGATGCAGGCGATGATTTTGAAAAACGCCGCGACTTTGGATGAAGCTCGCGCATTCGTGATGAATGAAGAGCATATCAGCGTGGAGGGGATCATGGTTTCCGATAAATCGGGCGCCTCAGCCTTCGAGATGACGGCCACGGCATTGGGCGTTCGAGACATGAGCGAGGGCGTAGTGCGTCTGACCAACCATTTCGTCGCCGCTGAAACGGAGGACGCCGACGAGCTGCCCACCGGCGACTCCACGCGCCGCCGCTACGAGCGCTTGATTCAACTGACCGAGCCCGGTGGGGACGAAAGCCTGTACGGCGAAATCAATTCCGAAGTCATGGTGCGCATCTTGCGCGACCGCGTGGACCCCGACACGGGCGAAGAGCAGCCCGAGGATACATTCGACAACAACCGCAGCATCGCCACAAACGGGGCCATCTATCAAATCGTTTTCGACCCGACGAACCTGTGGTTCTGGGTGGCGGCAGGCGACATTCCCGTGCCGTTGCAGCCCTTTGTGGGTTTCTCGCTGGGCGAACTTTTGGAACTACCCGACGCGCAGTCCGTCTCGCCGACACTGTTTGAATGAAGAAAATGGGTGTTGGAAGTTAGAAGGCGGAAGAAGGATGTGGGCGTTGTTTTGCCTCCAACTTCTTAATTCCAGCTTCTAACTTCTATCTTCCAACCCTAATTTGCGCCCTGCCTCGATCCATTCTTCAAGGGTTTTCAGAAGCTCTTCGGGTTTGATCGGTTTGGAGATGTACGCATTCATTCCCGCCTCAATGCATTTATCGCGATCCCCCTGCATGGCGAAGGCGGTCAGTGCGATGATAGGGATGCGCCTGTTAAGGCGCCGGAAAGTTGTCATCACGAACATGTCTTGTCGCCGTAAGCCCATCCATTTCAGGCATCTGAACATCCATGAGAACGATATCGAAAATTTCTCTTTTAAGAAGGCCCAGGGCTTCCAAACCGTTATCGACTACGGTCGCCCGGTATCCGAATTTTTCCAGAAGCCTGGTCAAAAGAAGTTGATTGAACTCGTCGTCTTCAGCCACCAATATCCTGGTATGGTGCTTTTTATTTTCCCGGAGGTTATGACGCGTAAGGATTTTTTCTCCTTGCGGTCTTGAGTCGTTGCATCCTTTATTCAGCAATCCGGCCAGGCAATCGAACAATTGAAATTGTTTGACGGGCTTGGTCAGATAAGCGCTGAAACCGATTTCCTGGGCGCGGGATGCGTCGCCCCGGCTTCCCATCAAGGTCAGCAGGACCAGATGAATATCTGATAGCCGCTTGTCTTCCTTGATTCGACTCCCCAGCGCTTCTCCCCCCATTCCCGGAAGGCGCCGGCTGATGATCGCCAGGTCATATGGGTCCTTTTTTTCTGCCGCCTCGATGAGTTTTCTCATAGCTGATTCGGCGTCCGCGGCGCCGTCGGAACGGCATTGCCACTGGTCGAGAAGTGACGTGAGATGCCGCCGCGCTTCATAACTGCCATCGGCAATGAGGATTTTTTTGGAGATGATATTCCATTTCCGCGATAGGGGTTCGCTCACGTGTCCCGTCTGCTTTTCCATTTCCACCCGGAAACGGAAAGTCGATCCTTTCCCGACTTCACTGTCAATCTCCATCTCGCCGCCCATCAGTTCGACGAGTTGCTTGGAGATCGCCAAACCCAGGCCGGTTCCTCCGTATTGGCGCGTCGTGGAAATGTCCACTTGGGAAAAGGCCTTGAAGAGCATCTCGATTCTGTCTTTCGGAATGCCGATGCCGGAGTCTTTAATCTCAAATTGGAGGCGAGCTGATTCCGGGCTTTCTTTTTCAAGACTTACGCGAACGACAACCTCTCCTTTGGACGTGAATTTGATCGCGTTGGCTATCAAATTGACAAGCACTTGGCGCAGGCGTCCCGGATCGCCCTTCATTAAAGACGGGATATATGGGTCGACCGTGCACACGTATTCGAGACCCATGTCCTGGGCTTTCATCGCCAGCATGTCGTTGATGTCTTCAAGAGTCATTCTCAAATCGAAATCGATGATTTCAAGCTGAAGTTTTCCTGCCTCAATTTTCGAAAAATCGAGAATGTCGTTGATGATGGACAACAGAGCATTCGAACATTTTTTGACCGCAAGGGAATATTCTATTTGCTCCTCATCAAGTTTCGTGTCGAGCAAAAGCCCCGTCATGCCGATAATGGCGTTCATGGGTGTTCGGATTTCATGGCTCATGTTCGCCAGAAAATGGCTTTTGGCCGCGTTGGCTTCCTCAGCGGCAGCTTTGGCGCCAGCCAACTGTCCCTCAATCTCTTTCCATTCTGTAATATCCGTTCCAATAGCGGCAAGTCCCATCGGCTTGCCGCCGTCATCTTTGACAAAAAAGATGCTGAGTATGCACGGCATCGCGCTGCCGTCGGGAAAACGCGGCGATGCCTTCAGGGTCTGGTGACTGTCTGTTGTTTTATGGTCTGAAATCATTTCCCGAAGCCGCGACGCATCATCGGGGTGAAGTAATTCAAGAATGCTTTTGCCGATTGCGATTCCGGGAGTGTTTATGGCGACCATTTTGCAAAAAGCGGGATTGACCCAGGTCATAGTCCCAGCCAAATCCGCCATGCAGAATCCCAGGTCGGAAGTCTCGATCAATTGGCGAAAGAAAAAATTGTGGTTTTGCATGTCCATTTCAGTCATGTGAGTAGCTCGAAAAAAAACATGATCGGCGTCACGCCGCCTAGTATTTATGCTTTATCGTCATTTGACGGCGTTTCGTAAAGCCTCTTTTAAAAGAACATTTCACTAAAACAATCCCGGTGAGTGCGACGGATTGGTGGCGAAATGCAAACTTTCAGACATTGCTCACTTTTCAGCGCAAAGTCGGGGCCTTGCCATTTCGCCCCGTTTTCGTTATGGAGGGCGCGTTGTATTTCGGCATGGAGAAAATGATGCCAATCGCCCTGATCACCGGTTCTTCCGGATTAATAGGATCGGAAGCCGTTGTGTATTTTGACAAGCTCGGTTGGAAGACCTGCGGCGTGGACAACAACATGCGCATGGACTTCTTCGGGCCCGGCGGCGATACGAGGCCGCGGCTGAAAAAGCTTTTAACGACAACGAAACGATTTGAGCATAAAAGTCTCGATGTGCGTGATCGCGATGTGATGGCGAAACTGGTTCGGGAAATGAAGCCCAACCTGGTGATTCACTGCGCGGCGCAGCCTTCCCACGACCTGGCCAGGGACAGGCCCTTCGACGACTTTGATGTGAACGCCGTGGGCACTCTCAATATGCTTGAAGCCGTGCGACGCTTTTCGCCCGAAGCCGTTTTCGTGCACATGTCCACGAACAAGGTTTACGGAGATGCGCCGAATCGACTCCCTCTAAAGGAACTGGATACGCGCTGGGAGTATGCCAACGAAAGCGATTGGGACGGCATTGCGGAGGATTTTCCCATTGATCGATCCACGCACAGCATTTTCGGCGCCTCGAAGCTGGCCTCGGACGTTATGGCGCAGGAATACGGTCGCTACTTCGGAATGAAAACCTGCTGCCTGCGTGGCGGGTGTTTGACCGGGCCGAATCACGCCGGTGTGGAACTCCACGGCTTTTTAGCCTATCTCATTAAAGTGGCGGCGACCGGCGGAACCTACAGAATATTTGGATATCAGGGCAAGCAGGTTCGCGACAACATCCACAGCCTGGACGTGTGTCGCATCATGCACGCCTTTTACGAAAATCCTCGACCCGGCGAAGTTTATAACCTTGGCGGCGGTCGCGGAAACTCCATCTCCGTTGTAGAGGCCATTCAAAAAGCCGAAGAGGCGACGGGGAAAAAAATGAACACCGAATACGTGGAAACAAACCGCATCGGTGATCACATCTGCTACATCAGCAACCTGACAAAGCTTCGCGAACATTTCCCCGGCTGGGACATCAGTATCGACCTCGACCACATTTTTGAGCAGATTTTTCAGGATATCGCCGAAAATAATTGATGCTGACTAAACGCGGAATGTGGCGCAGGCGCCCCCACCTGTGAATGGTGGAGAGGCATTCTTGCCTCGACTGTGATGTTGCGGAATGAAAACAATGCGGAATTTCGAATGCGGCGCAGGTGCCTCCGCCTGTGAATGGTGGAGCGACATTCTTGTCGCGACTGTAATGTTGCGGAATGAACGCAATGCGGAATTTCGAATGCCGAATGCGAAGCGATGAATAAGCGAAAGCACGATGTCGACAACTCTTCATCCGTACTTCATACTTCATACTTCATGCCAGCCCCGCATCGGGGCGTCAGTTTGTAGCCTGGGGCGTTAGCCCCAGGGATTGGGATCAATCAACATCTCATACGAAGCCCATGAAATGGGCGATAGGTTCGTCGCGGAGTCAGAAACTCAGGTGTCTTTTTCGGCTGCGTTTCGCCTTCACCAAAAAATCTTTAGGTCTTTAAAACGGTTACCCCGCCTTTCGGCGGGGCAGAGCCTTCGTCCGGTAAGGGACTTGTTGGGATAAGTCGCCCAAACTCGGATCGATTACACAATAAAATGCATATCAATGTATGAGCCTTTCGTCAACACAAAATATATGCTAAATTAAAAAGAAGATTATATACCCTGCCGGGCAAATAATTTGCGATCTGTTTTTCCGCATCCAGGAGACGCTAATGCAAAAAAAGTACATCCTTGGTTTGGACCTTGGCGAAACCTCCGTAGGTTGGGCGATTGTCGGTGTAGATGATGACAACAATCCACGCAGTCTCATCGACGCCGGCGCACGCATTTTTCCTCCGGGCTCGGAAATCGATGATAAAACCGGCGGTGTAACATCCAGAAGTATTGAAAGGCGCGCACATCGATCAGCCCGGCGCGTCAAATCCCGGAGAAGACGCAGAAAACAAAAACTCCAAAACATCTTTATCAGGAACGGCATGTGGGATGACAGCGGTAAGATTGCGCAATCCGATCCCTACGAACTGCGCGCCCGCGCTCTGGACGAAGAGCTACAACCGTCGAAATTCGGGAGAGCGCTTTATCAAATAGCACAGCGGCGTGGCTTCAAGTCCAATAGAAAATCCGGGCAGGCCAAAGAAGACGGCAAGGTCAAATCCAGCATCGGAGAACTGCGTAGAAAAATGGCGTCGTGCGAGGCCAGGACGCTGGGCGAATACCTTCATTTGCAAACACTTCCCGATCCTGATTTTCCCGTCGATAAGCTTGCATTCGGCATGGAACGATTGCGAAACCAATACACGGGCCGCGATATGTATGAAGAGGAATTTGAACTCATCTGGAAAAAACAGGCTGAGATCAAACCCGATTTGTATTCGCCTGAACTGAAAGAAAGCGTCCATGAAGCCATTTTCTTTCAACGCACTTATGAATTGACCGAGGAGCGCCGGGCAACGCTTCCCTCCCGCGCCAACGCCCATCGTGCGCCGCAGCTTGGCGAATGCCCGCTGATCCCCGGAGAGAAACGATGCTCCATCGGAAAATGGGTTGCGCAGCGCTTTCGCCTTCTTAAAGAAGTCAACAACCTGAAAGTGGCCGATGAAAACCATCGTTTCGATCCGCTGACGCCGGATCAACGCGAGATCATCCTGCATGAGCTTTCAAGAAAAAAAGAATTGACCTTTGACCAAATGCGAAAACTCTTTGGATGGGGCGAGGATTATGTTTTCAACCTCGAACAGGGCAAGCGCAAAAAACTCAAAGGCAACGCCATTGAATATGTGCTGATTAAAGCCTTCAAGGAAAAGCAGTGGAATGCGTTGGATGAAGACATAAAAACCGAAATTCGACACGCTCTTGTTGAAGAGGAAGACGAAGACATCTTCCGCGCAAAGGCGAAAAAATGGGGGCTGGATGAAAAATCCCTCGAAGATCTGCTCGCATTCGAGCCGCCCGAAGGGCACCTGTCATATTCAGAAAAAGCGCTGGATATTATTGTTCCGTACATGGAAATGGGAATGCCAGAATTTGGCAGTCCAAATGGCGATCAAATCGGCGCGGTGGATCAGGCGCTGCAGGACGGCAAACTTATAAGAAAAGAATCCGACGAAGAGCAGGAATATCTTCCGATGCCGGATCAGGAAGAAATACGAAACCCCATCGTGCAGCGAACCTTGAGCGAGACAAGAAAGGTCGTCAACGCGCTCATCCGCGAATATGGAAAGCCCGCGCGCATACACGTGGAACTAGCGCGGGAAATGAAAAATCCAGGCAAGCGGCGTGAGGAGATGACAAAAAAGAATCGCGAAAATGAAGCCCGAAACGACGATGCCAGAAAATGGTTTGAGGATCACGATTTTTACAATCCCAAACGAAACGACCTCATCAAATACAAGCTCTGGAAGGAACAGGAGTACAAATGCGCCTATACCGGAAAATCCATCACGCAAGAAATGCTGCTTTCCTCGCATGACCAGGTGGAAATCGACCATATCCTTCCCATCTCAAGAACCCTGGACGATTCCTACATGAACAAGGTTCTGTGCCTGACAAGCGCCAACCGCGATAAAGGAAACAACACGCCTTATGAGTGGAAAGGCGGGCCGGACAATCATGAATTTGACGCCATGATGGTGCATCTTAAAAACATGCCAAAAATGCCCTACCCGAAAAAGAACCGGTTCAGCCGCAAGGAAATCGACACCGGTAAATGCATCGAGCGGCAGCTAAACGATACAAAGTACGTCAGCAAACTGGCGGCGAAATTCCTCACCCTTCTGTACCCGCCGGATATGCGCGTCGGGCAAAAGGCGGTTTTCACCGTCGTCGGGCAGGTCACGGCGAAACTGCGCCATGAATGGGGTCTCAACAAGGTTTTAAGCGCCGACGGCAAAAAGAACCGGGCGGATCACCGGCATCACGCCATCGACGCCGCAGTTGTCGCATGCACCAACCGAAAGCACTTGCAGGCTCTGGCCCGATCCATGCGGCGCGAGGGTGAACGCGTCGGTCCTCCTTTGCCTGATCCCTGGGCGCGTTTCCGCGAGGACGTGCAATATGTCCTCAAAGAACGGGAGAAAATCTGGGACATTGACGGCCAGGAAATCAAAACGCATGGCGTCCTCATTTCACACCGGGTCAACAGAAAAATTCTGGGCGGCTTTCATGAGGAAACAAACTACGGTCCGACCAATGAAAAGGGAAAATTCGTTTATCGAATGCCGGTCGAAAGGCTTACCGGCGCATCAGTGGAAAAAATTCGCGATCCAAAAATCCGGGACATCGTTCGCAATCACTTTATCGAAAACGGATTTGATCCCGAAAGGAACAGATTGAAAACACCCCCCAAGGCGGTCTTCAATAACGGCTATCCTCTCCTGCCGATTTCAGAAAAGAAAAGACGAAAAGAACCGCATCTTCCGGAAGGAGTTCCCATCAAAAAAGTTCGCCTGCTCAAAACTCTTTCCAATCCTTTTGAAATAAAGGGCGAGGACGGAAAAACGCAGCGCGCCGCCATTTTAGGCAACAACCATCACGTAGAAATCGTCGAGTTCACAAAAGAGAACGGAAAAAAGGAATTGCGCGCCTCGGTGGTGCCGGTGCTGGAAGCGGCGAAACGGGCAAGGACAGACGGGAAGAGCATGGTCAGGCGGGATCACGGCGATAGCGCGCGCTTCATTATGTCCTTGTCGAGAGGCGAATCCATCCTTTTAAAAAACAATGACTCCTATAGTTTCTGCTACATGCAGAAACTGTCTGGAGTGTACGAGTTTAGCTCCCAAATGGACTTGCTCTTCCGGTCTCACAATGATGCAAGACCGGCATCAGAAGGAAACAAAGAGCCATTTGCCAGAGTTCAATCAGTCAGAGCGTGGGCAAAACATCATCCTATTAAAATATCCATCAGCCCCGTCGGCAAATTGACTAAAGCCAATGATTAAGCGCACGATCCTCATTGAGAGCGAAGGCGCGACGATCAGGACGGAGTTGCAAAGCCTCGTCGTTTCGCAAAGCGATCGGGAGACGGCCCGCGTGCCGCTGGAAGACCTCGGCCTTCTTATTTTGGAGTCGCCGCAAATCCTTATCACGCAGTCCGCCCTGGCCGCGTGCGCCGAAAATGGCGCGGCAGTATTAGTATGCGCACGCAATCACTTGCCCGTCGGACTGATGCTGCCGCTGGCGGGCAACACGCTGCATACGCAGCGACTGCGCGCGCAGGTCGAAACAAAAAAGCCATTGAAAAAACAATTGTGGCGACAGATCATTAAAGTCAAAATCGCCAATCAGGCCGCGCTGCTGCCTAAAAACAGCCGGGCACGGAAGAAAATAAACGCGCTCACCGGCCAGGTCAAAAGCGGCGATTCCGACAACCGCGAAGCCGTGGCCTCCCGTCTGTACTGGCGGGCGCTTTTCGATGATTCGGATTTTCGCCGCGACCGCTACGGCGAAGCGCCGAACAACCTTCTCAATTACGGTTATATGATTTTGCGCGCGACGGCGGCGCGCGCGTTGTGCGGCGCGGGCCTGCACCCGGCCTTGGGCCTGCACCACAGCAACAGGGAAAATCCCTTTTGCCTGGCGGACGATATTCTTGAACCCTACAGGCCCTTTGTGGACCGGCGGGTTTTGGAATTGCACCGGGCGAATGTGGAGAAGCTTGATAAAAATGCGAAGGCGAGTCTTTTAAAAATTCTCGCCGACACGATAAAGCTTGGCAAAGACAAGGCGCCGCTCATGGTGGCCATGCAAAAAAGCGCCTCATCTTTGGCCAATTGCTACGCGGACAAAAACGGCAAGCTGCATTTGCCGACGCTATGATCATCAGCGGGTACAGAGCCATGTGGGTCATCGTCATGTTCGATCTGCCGACTGACACGAAAAAGGCGAGAAGGGATTACACAATCTTTCGCAAAGCCCTTCTCAAAGACGGATTCACCATGATGCAATATTCCATCTACGCTCGCCCCTGCGCCAGCGAGGAAAGCGCCGGGGTTCACAACAATCGAATCCGCGCGCACTTACCGCCGGACGGGCAGGTGCGGATTATGACCATTACGGATAAGCAATACGGTCGCATGACCATCTTCTGGGGGAAAAAACGTGTCCCGACAGAAAAACCGCCCGAACAGCTTTCGTTTTTTTGAAAGCCATTCAGGCGTCATCTCACTGATTTTGCTCCAGAATCTTCCCAACTAGTGTAACCGATCCGAATCCGGGAGCAAACCCCAACGCCAAGATCAGCGATACCGCTTTGCCAAACAGTGTAACCGATCCGAATCCGGGAGCAAACCCCAACAAGCCTGGTTGTCGAGGCTCCGGACGGGAAAGTGTAACCGATCCGAATCCGGGAGCAAACCCCAACCGACATCGGGATCAACCCAAAGCGATCCGGAGTGTAACCGATCCGAATCCGGGAGCAAACCCCAACCGACAAGGCCGTTGAGATAACGGCGATGGAGTGTAACCGATCCGAATCCGGGAGCAAACCCCAACGAGCCTTGCTACAAGGCAATTCAAAACGGAGTGTAACCGATCCGAATCCGGGAGCAAACCCCAACTTCAAGACGCGCCGCCGCCAGGTGGGACCGAGTGTAACCGATCCGAATCCGGGAGCAAACCCCAACTTGATCAAGAACAATGTGCGCTGGCCCCATAGTGTAACCGATCCGAATCCGGGAGCAAACCCCAACCGGCGCCTGGAGCGCCCATATCACCTGTCGGAGTGTAACCGATCCGAATCCGGGAGCAAACCCCAACAAGCGCGACAACGACATCAACCGTTTCTAAAGTGTAACCGATCCGAATCCGGGAGCAAACCCCAACCCATTCAGCAGTCTCCGCCGACGCCCTAAGAGTGTAACCGATCCGAATCCGGGAGCAAACCCCAACACGCGCTGGTCGGGCTTATGCCCGACGAATAGTGTAACCGATCCGAATCCGGGAGCAAACCCCAACGGGCGCTCGCACTCTCGCTTGTGCGCGCATAGT
>Ga0307990_1000298_pt1 | contig 47815 bp, 44 predicted proteins | sample EllFjometagen129_FD_203168 | JGI IMG/M metagenome (GOLD analysis project Ga0307990, IMG submission 203168) | Marine microbial communities from Ellis Fjord, Antarctic Ocean - #129 | ecosystem: Environmental > Aquatic > Marine > Unclassified | place: Southern Ocean | collected 2014-10-08
AGAATAAACCTGTCTGTTACTGTCCCTGAATCGGCAAAAAATATATATTCGTTATACTTTAGACTATTAATATTGAAATCCTGTTCCCGGTCCTTAAGTATAATGTCATAGTCCTTGAGACCCTCTATCTGTGTAGCGCGTATCTTTAAAGTATCTGCTTTGGGTGAATTAATTGCCAGCGGTATATTTATTGATTCCTCAGGAAATGGCAAACCGTTAATAGCATATTTGGTATCACCGTTATATGAATATATTGATAATTCGTTATCAGAGAGAAACATCTTCACTGCATCAAAATTATTGTCGAGCTCCGGTTTTGCCTGTTCATCAAATCTGACAACAGTCTCATCTGAAAGAGTATCTATAGTTGTTGATAGCGGAACAAATCCGGTAGATGAGACAGTTTGTAATATTGAAAGACGAACAAGGGGGATAATTGATTTCCCTTTATATCTGGCTTGATCATCATGCTCTCTGTTGGAAGTTTGAATTGAGATTGATTTACCACTGGCATAAGTTTTCACAAAAAATCCCTGCATCGGAGGAATGTGACTAGTCACATCTCCAGATGAACCAACACCGTTCACCCAAGATTCAACGCCATTATCTCTTGTAAAATATATTGCTTTACTAATATTTGCATCAAGACCATCATCGATTTCATCCCAGTCGATACTACATGTAAACGGATTACCTATTAAGTTAAATCCGTGAATTGCCGGGTCGGGGGTTACTCCACTTTTGCTAGCATAAGCCAGACTTATATTCTGACTGCTTGTATTGATAGTGCCGGGAAAAGTAAAGGTATGATCGGAACTGTGATAGAGGTTATATCCATTGCCTGGTGTAAGACTTGAGAAACCGGGATCGCTTTCATATCCGTCCCACCAGTTCCAACCATCCTCAATAGGACCATCATCATCAACCAGGCTTTCGTCGTACTCAAGCAGGTTATCGGTTGTTCCGGAGAACACGCTTGTCAAGATGGAGGATACAGGTGGTGAAATATAATGCCATTTATAGTTGGGGCTGCCACCACCTTCTATATAAAGCTCAATTTCTTCTGTTCCGTTATCGGTATATGCATCAAGGATTAAAGAAGCCACATTGTCAGCATCAGCTTCAAGTTTAAGTGTTCCATTGTTAATAAGTGTACCAAAAGTTGCTTTTGCGCTTGGAGCAAGAATCATTGTTTTAGTAGATGCAATAGTATAGTTTTGGCTTGAACTGCTTGTTGGGTAATCTGAAAGATCTTTGGGGATATAAATATCCTCATTTCCAGATGGAATAGAATTTGAGTTCCAGTTATCAGCATCATTCCAAACATCCGGATTGGTCCCATCATCTCCCTGCCATTTGTAAAATTGTGATTCATACGTTCCAATATCAACTTCACCTATTCTTGCATTTCCAAGATAATCTTCACTAGGGACATCTGTATCTGTTCCATTTCCAATGTCTACACAAGGTGACCAGGGTTGTAATGACCAATCTTCTGGATTTTCGGATGCTACAAAGTTAGGTCCTGCAGGATCAGTATTGGAAGAGTTAAGTAGTATAGAATTGGTTGCTCCACTTGGGACACTTGGTTGAATTGCACAGTTTTTAATAGTGTTACCATCAGTACTGGTAAGTTGAATCTGATTATTTGACCCCCATAAAATGCAGTTTATTATTAAAGCACTATTTGAAAAATAAAGCTCTATACCTGCACCAGATGACGTTGTGGTCGTATTGTTGACAAAAGTACAATTAACAACTTTCAGAGATGTATATGATTGTGAGCATAAACCACCTCCTGAAAAGGCATTATTGGTTTGTTCCTTACATGCATTCCCTTCTATTAAACAGTTTTCAATTACTGAGGCTGAATAATTATAACAGTAAAATCCACCGCCAGCCCTATTTGACTCATTGAAAGCAATATAGCAGTTATTAATTCCAGGACTGCAGCTTGCATCAATGAAAATACCTCCTCCAAATTCTGCTTTGTTATTTGTAATCATGGAATTTGAAATTGTGACGGAGGATGTTCTTAATAGTAAGCCTCCACCAGCACCAGCATAACTTGAGCCACCTGTAACATCACCATATTCAATAATTGCAAAATTTATAATAGATGTACCCGAACCTGTGATTGTTATATGCCCCCATGCTGCAAGTGCATCTTTTGTAAAAGTGATAAAGTTTGAAGAGGAACCGGATGCATCCAGAACACCTGTTCCAGTTATTATTAAGTCGGATGAAGTTGTACAGAATTTTACAGTAATACCTTCTCTTATTGTTAAAGTTCCTCCCGTTGCTACTTCAAGATCGTTCTGGCCGGAAGTTGAACGACCTACATAAACCACACCACCCGAATAATTAGTAGTATTCCATGTCTGCATGGTATATCCACTTTTAATTACCCCATAATATGCTGTACTTGCCGATAATCCATCACCAGTCCATTGTGCAGATAATGCTAATGGAATGATAAATAAAATAATTGCGAATAATATTTTTTTCATAATGCTACCTGTTTCGTTGTTGACTAGTGCAACTTAAGAAAAGTTGCATCATTAGTTTGCATTAGTCTGAATACAAATATAATAATTATAAACAAATGTATTAAATAAATGTTTGAATATTAACTAATGTCTGGAAATAGGTGATCGGGTTCCGCTTTGTGTTACGCGGCGAGCGATTTGCAGCTACTGTCTTTTACATAGTACCCTACGCTATGCAACCTAAACAAAGAAATCTTTGTCATAAAATATAATATAAAATTTGTATTTATAAAAACATCGAGTAGATTTGTTACTCATTAACCAAACATGATGTTAAACAATCTTATTACTTCACAAACACGGATTAAACTGCTGATGAAATTTTTTCTCAATAGTAACACCAGGGCTTATCTGCGGGGACTTGAATCTGAATTCGGTGAGTCATCGAATGCAATACGGGTTGAACTGAACAGATTTGAAGAGGCAGGGCTTCTCAACTCATTACGAGAAGGTAATAAGAAAATTTATCAAGCAAACTCCAGCCATCCTCTTTACCGGGATATTCACAATATTATATTAAAGGAAACAGGTATCGACCGTGTAATAAAAAAGGTTATCCACAGGCTCGGAAACCCTTTTTCGGTTTATCTTACCGGTGATTTTGCAAAGGGAATGGATAGTCCGGTAATTGACCTGATACTTGTAGGTGATGAAATAGACCGTGAGTACCTGGCACGAAAAGTTGTACAGGCTGAAAAGCTGGTGGGGAGGAAGGTAAGTTATATAGTTCTCGAACCTGCTGAAGCAGAAAAGCATCTGGGATTAATAAAGCCCTCAGATCTTCTTCTGATATGGAACAATGAAGATATTGAAATTGTTGCAGGAAATGAATAGTTAGATATTTGCAATTTTTAGGCAAGTAACTCAAAGATATACAGAACGTTAAGTTCTTGTTAGCCATTTCATAAAGATGTGACTGACGGGATGGAGATATTTCTAATATAAAACATGAAACCAAAAACAAAAGGAAAGAGTATAGCTATTCTTCAGTCTAATTATATTCCATGGAAAGGTTATTTTGATATAATTAATATGGTTGATGAGTTTGTGTTTCATGATGATCTGCAGTACACTAAGAACGACTGGAGAAACAGGAATTTAATAAAAACCGAAAAAGGTCCTACATGGCTGACTATTCCTTGCGGAATGAATGAAAAACGTTTAATCTGCGAAGTTCAACTGCCAGACAGGAAATGGCAAAAAAAGCACTGGTTAAAAATTGAAAAATATTATCGAAAGTCAAAATATTGGTTATTATATAAAGATTTTTTTGCTGACATATATTTAAAAAATAAATGGAACTCCCTTTCAGAATTAAACCAAGCTCTTATTAGGAGTATAAGCCATGATATCCTTAGTATAAAAACAGTTTTCAGAGACTCCAGGGAGTTTAATCTTGTTGAATCTAGGGCTGAAAGAGTTATGGAACTCATTAAAAAAACCAACGCAACTATTTATCTTTCCGGACCTTCAGCTAAAAATTACTTAAAAGAAAAGGACTTTTCTTCGGCTGGAATTACATTACAATGGATGGATTATTCTAACTATTTTGAATACCCACAATTATTTCCTCCATTTAACCATAAGGTAAGTATTATTGATCTGATTTTTAATGTAGGTGATAGGGCTAAAGAATATATGAAAAGTTTCCAATGATGATATCAATAGTAATCCCAGTCTATAATACGGAACAAGAACTTTTTCAACTTCATAAAAGGATTTTGGAAGAACTTTGTAACAAGTACATTTTTGAAATAGTATTTATTTATGATGAAGGTAGCAAAAAAAGCTGGGAAGTAATTAAATATATTGCAGAGATTGATCCTGAGCATGTAAGAGCCTTTCAACTTGATAGTAATTATGGGCAGCAAAATGCGACATTATATGGTTTAAAAATGGCAAGAGGGACTTATATTATAACAATGGATGATGACTACCAACATAATCCAAAATATATACCTGAAATGGTTGAAAAAATGGAAAATGAGAATTTTGATATTATTTATGGCAAATACAGGAAAAATAAACAGCTGTATTTTAAGTTTTTTTTATCAAGAATTTTAAATTGCCTATTATGTTTTTTTATTCCCAAATTACCCCGTAATTATTCTTCATATAGACTAATCAAAAAAGAATTGGTTAATAGTATTCAGGGAAAATATTCCAGCTTTTTACAAATAGATGTTGAGTTAGGAAGTTTGTCCCCAAAAATAGGCAGTATAATTATAGAACATTTTCCATCATTGAGAAATGAAAGCTCCTATTCCTTTAAGATTTTATTTTATAAGGTGGTTGATGTTTTATTTGGATATAGCATAAGGTTTAACGTATTGTTTAATTTTCTTTTGTTATTGGGTCTTATTAGTTTTATAGGTTTCATTATTATTCATTTTGTCAATTTCAAGGGACAACTTTTTTCTGTTATACTAATAATTTCAATTATGTTTTGTATGATTTTGATAAAAATAGGCAGCATGAGAAGAATAAGGCAAAAATTAATCCCCTCAACAAAGAATAAAATTAATTAAAACTAATGATCAATTCAACGAATATAATTTTAAGGCCTTTAAAAAAGGATGATTTGGCTTTGATAAACAGTTGGAGAAATAATCTTGAAAACAGGATACTCACTCAAGGGTTCCGGGGACCTGTAACAATGGTAGTAGACGCATACTGGCTTGATGAAATACTTAATAATCAAGATAATAAAGACATCTACTTTGGAATTGAAACAAATGTATCAGGAAAATTATCAGGTATTATTCAGTTAAATGCAATTGACTATATGTCAGGAGTTGCAACCTGTGGTATCCTAATTGGTGAATCAGAGGAACGCGGCAAGGGCATAGGAGTAGAGGCTGTCAGAGGACTTTTGTTTTATGCATATTATGTCTTAAATCTTAGAAAGATAATTACATATATTGTGGACTTTAATGAGTCAGCTTTTAAGGTACAGAGGAAGGTAGGGAAAGTACACAGAGAAGGATGTCTAAAAGCCCATTACTATTATAAAGGTGAATATGTTGATGTCTATATTCAATCATTTTTTAAAAAAGATTTTGAGTGTTTAAAGGATGAATATTCCATTTAATATCCCTTATACTTCAGATAGAGAGCTTATTTATATCCAGGAAGCTATCGCAGCGGGTCATCTTTCCGGAAACGGAATGTTTACCAAAAAATGCCAGAGGGTTTTTGAAAAACAGTATGGCTTTAAGAAAACATTGCTTACCACAAGTTGTACTAATGCATTGGATATGAGCGCATTGTTGTTCGATATTAAACCCGGTGATGAAATCATTATACCTTCATATACATTTGTCTCAACCGCTCTTGCTTTTGCCAGACAGGGGGCTAAGATTGTTTTTATCGATAGCAGATCCGATCATCCTGGTATTAATGAGAATGAAATTGAAAAACTTATTACATCAAAAACTAAAGTTATTGTTCCAGTTCATTATGCCGGAGTGGCATGTGATATGAATAAAATAATGGAAATTGCAAATAAACACAATCTGTTTGTAGTGGAAGATGCAGCACATGCTATTGATTCATTTTATAAGGGCAAGTCTTTGGGATCTATCGGGCATTTGGGATGTTTTTCTTTCCATGAAACAAAAAATATCCAGTGTGGTGAAGGAGGTATGTTAGCTATTAATGATGAACGTTTTATTGAACGTGCTGAAATTATATGGGAAAAAGGAACAAACAGGGCACAGTTCTTTCGTGGTGAAACAGACAGGTATCAATGGATGGATATAGGTTCTTCTTTTCTTCCATCAGATATTAATGCTGCTTTTTTATATGCTCAGTTAGAAAACCTGGATTTGATTCAAAAAAAGAGAAAACGAATATGGGAACAGTATTACGAAGGTTTGAAACCATTAGAAAAAGAAAAATTAATAACCCTGCCTTTAATCCCGGAATATGCAACAAATAATACTAACATGTTTTATTTTGTTTGCAGAAACAAAAAAGAAAGAGATAATTTACTGATCTGGTTGAAAGATAATGGCATATTAGCCGTTTTTCATTATTTGTCTTTGCATAAATCACCTTATTATAAAAATAAACATGATGGCAGGGACTTGCCAAATTCTGACATCTTTTCCGATTGCCTTGTAAGATTACCCCTGTATTATGAACTTACATTGAAACAACAATTGAATATTATTGATTTAATACTAAATTATTATAAATGAATCCGGTCTGAAAAAGCAATTAAAACTCCCCTTCTCTTAATAAATATATAGACAACACATTATATAAATCAACCGATTAAAGTACATAACACTTAAGTATCGTTTTCGGCGGTAGCCGAATATGTACTTTTTGTTGAACTAAACCGGTTCTTTTGGGAAGGTATACATTATATATTGTGGAATCAATTTTTCAAGTTTTTAAAGTAATGAATTTGCCTGAAAAACCGAATAATAAAGATAATGAAAAATAAGAATAAAAGAGTTTGTTTTGAAAGAAATATTTTACAAATAGTATGGGCTACCGAACGATAGTGAGGTTTAGTTCAACACATAATCAAAACACTGAACTTTGAATTTTTAACATTGAACCCTTCATAAAAATTCTTTTGAAAACCAGAACATACACACTTTTATCAATCCTCCTCATCACTCCTCTAGGCTTTTTCACAAAGCTATACAGCGGAAACGGAGAAACATGGATCAACAACCATTTAGGGGGAACATATTATGTGATTTTCTGGTGTCTAATAGTTTTTCTGATATTCCCGCGAACCAAACCATTAATAATTGCCGGTTGGGTTTTAGTTATTACTGTTCTATTAGAATTCCTTCAATTATATCATCCAAGACTCCTTGAATTATTAAGAAGCTCATTTATTGGTAACACAATACTGGGTGTTAGTTTTAATTGGATAGATTTTATTTTTTATTTTATAGGATTTGGTATAGCAATTATTTGGCTAAAAGGATTAAATAATTTAAAATTTTTAAAGAAACATAAAACCCATGCTTAAAAACAAAACCATAAATACTAAAGAACATACTTATTCACATTTACTTTTCACGACTCACATTCAAACTATACCCGGTTCCAGCAATAACTGGATTGATTTTATATTTTATTTACTCAGATGGATGGAAGCCATTTTTTGGATGAAAAGAATAAATACAGTTAATTAAAACTAATAGAAAATGATAAATGTAGCAGTAATCGGTTTTGGCTATTGGGGACCAAACCTTGTGCGAAATTTTAATGCCCAACCAAATTGCAATGTTTCATATATTGCTGATTTAAGGCAAGAAAGATTAGATATTGTAATGAAGAGTTATCCAAATATTAATGTTACCACTTATATCGAAGAAGTAATTAGTAATAAAGATATTGATGCAATAGTAATTGCAACACCTGTGTTTACACATTTTGAATTAGCTAAGAGAGCACTTGAAAACGGGAAACATGTTTTATTGGAAAAGCCCATGACATCTTCCGTCCAAGAAGCAGACCAGCTTATTAATCTAGCCGGGAAACACAAAAAAGTTTTAATGGTTGATCATACTTTTTTATATACTGGGGCTGTTCAAAAAATAAGATCAATTATTGATGATGATGTTATTGGGAAAGTTAAATATGTTGATTCAACAAGAATAAATTTAGGATTATTTCAACCCGATATTAACGTATTGTGGGATTTAGCAATCCATGATATCTCAATTGTAAATTATATTGTTGGAGATAAGCCATGTAGTGTTCAAGCCACTGGGATTTCACATACGAATAATGGTATTGAAAATATTGCCTATTTAACACTTAAGTATGTTACAGATATAATAGCTCATTTTAATTGTTCCTGGTCTTCTCCGGTTAAAATCAGAAAATTTCTAATTGGAGGTGACAAAAAAATGATTCTCTGGGATGATATGGAACCTACTGAAAAAATTAAAATTTATGATACTGGTTTTAACTATAAAACTGATGAAGATAGAAGAAAAATATTAGTTGATTACAGGGTAGGTGATATATTTATTCCAAAAGTTCCAGGAAGAGAAGCTTTAGCTGGTGTTGCAGACGATTTTATTAATGCAATAATAAAGGGCACAGAACCGATTGCAAATTATACCTCAGGAATTAATGTAGTTAAAGTATTGGAAGCATCTCAAAAATCAATAAAGAATAATGGTGCAGAAGTAGAGATAAAATATTCATAATGATATAATAATATGAAAATACTAAATATCGACAATCAAAGACAAGCATTGAGGAATGTAAAAATTGGTGAAAATGTTAAAATATTTAATTTTGTTAACGCATACGAATGCTCCATAAATAATGGTTCTAAAATAGGAGCTTTTGTGGAGATACAAAAAAATGCTTTTATTGGAAAAAATTGTAAAATTTCAAGTCATACCTTTATTTGTGAGGGAGTTCATATTGAAGATAATGTTTTTATTGGACATAATGTCACGTTTATTAATGATAAATATCCCCGTTCCACAAATCCTGACGGTACCATGCAAACAAACGCTGACTGGAAAATCGAAAAAACTTTTATTAAGAAAGGAGCTTCAATTGGTTCAAGCACAACAATGCTAGGTGGTATTACGGTTGGTGAAAATTCTATTATTGGTGCCGGTAGTGTGGTAACAAGGGATGTCCCTGCAAATGCTGTAGTAGCGGGTAATCCTGCAAAAATAATTCGATACATTAAATAAAACAAAATAAGAATTAATAAGTTTATGGAAAACATTAAAATTCCATGCCTCGATTTGAAAAAACAACATCAGCAAATTAAAAAAGAAATATTTTTTCAATTTGAAGAGGTTTACAAAAATACTGCCTTTTCCGGAGGCCCATTTGTATCTGCTTTTGAGGAAGAGTTTGCAAGATTCTGCGGCACTAAGTATGCAGTTGCAGTAAATAGTGGCACATCTGCATTACATTTATCAATGTTGGCTCTGGGTATTGGGAAAGGGGATGAGGTTATTGTACCGGCTAATACATTTATTGCTACGGCTTGGGCTCCATCATATGTTGGTGCTACTCCGGTTTTTGTGGATTGTGAACCTGATACATGGGAGATTGATCCTGACAAAATTGAAGAAAAGATTAATTCCAGAACAAAAGCAGTAATAGGTGTACATCTTTATGGCCAACCTTTTAATATAGATGAAGTTAAAGCTATATGTGATAAACATGGTATTTATCTTGTAGAAGATGCAGCCCAGGCACATGGAGCAATATATAAAGGAAAAAAAGTTGGAAGTTTTGGAGAGTTGGCATGTTTTAGCTTTTATCCCGGGAAAAACCTGGGAGCTTGTGGTGAAGAGGGAGCCATAACAACAAATAATGAAATCTACTACAACCATTTACAAGCTCTTAGAAATCATGGCTGCTCAAATAAATACTATCATGATATAGTAGGTTTCAACTACCGGATGGGAGGATTAGAGGGTGCATCTCTTACTGTTAAACTGAAATATTTAGAAAGCTGGAACATTAGAAGAAGAGAAATTGCTAAATTGTATTTTACTAAAATCACCAATTCAAAAATTAAAATGCAGTACCAGCCCGAATGGGCAGAATCTATTTTCCATTTGTTTGTGGTAACAACTAAGGAGAGAGATGATTTAGTGAACTATTTACGGAATAATAATATCATTCCAGCCTTTCACTACCCTGTACCCTGCCATTTACAGAAGGCTTTTACACATCTAAATTATAAAATAGGGGACTTGCCAAACTCAGACTATTTGGCTGACCATTGTATTAGTTTGCCTATGTTTGCTGAACTTTCCAACGAAGAAGTGAAAAGAGTGGTAAAATATATAAACAAATTTTAATTTAAATGTAGAAATGCCATTATTGGAAGTAAAAGTACTCACCAAGCGAGAAGACAATCTTTTATCAAAGTTTTTAGATCAGTTGGGTAAAACCAATATATCTGTGTTAGCCTATCATTTCCCCTTTTATCGAGATGTGTTGGAAAAATCTGAAGTGGGTAAACCACTATATTTTGGATGTTGGCAAAATGAGAAATTAATTGGTGTTTTACCTGGATTTATTAAGGAAAGTGATTTGGGAATAGTGTATTCTTCAATGCCCTTTTTTGGCCCTAATGCAGGAGTATTATGTGATTATTTCTGTGATAATTCTCAAATTATCCATACTACATTAATAAACTCTGTATTAAGTTATTTAGCTAATCATAGCGACCCAATAAGCGCATCGTTTTATACACCATTTAATAGAAGTGATTTTGACTTTTATAGTAATTCCATTTCTTCGACTTTGTCTATTATAAAGCATACGTTATATTTACCTCTGGCAGAGTATAAATTAAATGCTAAAACTCGTTATGATGTAAAAAAATCACAAAATTATGGAGTAAAAATATCGACAGATGTAACCACCGAAAAAGTTAGAATTTTTAATAGTATTTATGAAAAAAATTGTGAAGATTATTGCATCCCTCAAAAACCTTACAAAGTTATCTCACAATTAGCTAGCAAAAGTTATAAATGTAAAAAGATCAGATTTTATTTCGCTGAATATAATAAAAAAATAATTGCTGGTCTTTTAGTTTTATGGGGAGTAAAAACTGCTAGTTATTATATTCCATGTTCTTTACACGAATATAGGTATTTGCAAGCTTCGTCTTTACTTATTAACTATGCAATGACTGATACAAAGAAGAATGGTTTAAATTATTGGAATTGGGAATCATCACCCTCAACGGATTCTGGAGTATATAAATTTAAGAAAAAGTGGGGTTCTACTGAAAGTGAGTACAGGTTATTTATTAAAATATTTAAAAAACAAGCGTTTTTTGAGCATCTTGGGAAAAATAAAATAGCTGATAGGTTTCCATATTTTTTCGTGTATCCATTTTATTTATTAGACACTTATATACCAAAATGAAGTAATTATGAAAAAAATTGGTTTACTTGGGGTAAACCCAATATGCCAGATTGCTAATCAAATGATTAAAGAAATCTACAAAGATTATGAGGTTTTTCTTTTTGATGATGATCCTGAAAAACTTTATAAAAAATATATGGGCTATCCTGTAATAGGAAGTATTAATGATGTCATTAATAAATATAAAAATGGCACCATTGATTCAATATTAATTTGTATTGGAGAAAGATCTATGGTAAAAAGAAAAGTGTTTTTTGAAAAATTCAAAAAACAAAATATATCTTTTCCAATTATTAAACATCATTCGACAATTTTATCAGATATATGCGAAGTTAATGAGGGATGTATTCTTAGCCCAGGTGTAATAATTGGTCATAATACAATTATTAATAGCAATTGTTTTATTGCTGAAGGATCAACTATTGCGCATGATTGCATGATTGGTTCTCATTGCTACACAGGGGCTAACATAGCTATGTCTGGGTATGTAAATGTTGGTGAGTGTACAATGATTGGTACAGGAGCAGTTATACTTCCAGAAATTAAAATTGGATATAATTGTGTTATTGGAGCTGGAGCAGTAGTGACACAAGATGTTCCTGATAACAAAAAGGTAGTAGGAAATCCAGCAAGAATTATATCATGAATGAATTAAAACTTTCTCTAATAGTACCTGTTTTTAATGAAGAAGACAATATTGCAATATTTGTTGATAAGTTTATTAGATTGTTTCAACAAAAAATAGATGAAAATCGGATAGAACTTATTTTTGTTGATGATGGTTCAGTAGACAATTCTTGGCAGTTAATCTTGAAATATGGAGAAAAATTTAAGTGGATAAAAGGATTGTCATTTTCATTTAATGTTGGAAGTCATTTAGCAATAATGGCAGGTATTAATATTTGTTCCGGAGATTATTTAGTATTTACAAGTGTTGATTTACAAGATCCGCTTGATAATATATTGGAAATGGAGAAAAAGTATGAATATGGTTCAGAAATAGTCTGGGCTGTAAGAAACAAAAGACACAATAACAGTGTGATAGAAAAATTGATTTCTTTTTTATATTATTACCTGTTAAGAAAGGGTGGAATAAAAAACTTACCACCTACTGGTGCAAGTATGTTTCTGCTTGGCAAAAAAGCTATTGAGGCCATTAAATTATATAAAGAAAGAAATATTGCTCTTGAAGGTGTATTTGGAATAATTGGGTTTAAACAGGATGTTTTTTATTATGAAAGAAAAGAGAGGCAATATGGAAAATCAAAGTGGACGCTTTTAAAAAAGATAAAACTTTTTCTTGATGGAATATTAGGGTTTTCATATTATCCTATTCGAATAGCAAGTGTAATCGGAGTAATTATTTTTTTACTAAGTGTTGTTGGAATATTTTATATTGTTTTGAACAAATTAATTTTTAATGTTGTATTACCTGGTTGGTCGTCACTTATGGTTTTGGTAAGTTTTTTTTCTGGTCTGCAATTCTTAATACTTGGAATATTAGGGGAATACATTTGGAGGACTCTTGATGAAGTGAGAAGTCGTCCTAAATATATTATAAAAGAAAAAGTGAATCTCTAATATCAACTTTCAGAAAACAAGGATGTTGGATTCTTAATGCACCCTATCCTAGTGATGGATATCACATCTATTTCTTTCCTATTGGCGCCTGGTACAGTAACTAATAATTTAAATTCTATAACTATATATTTTATTATATCCGTTTTATTTTGCTTTTTATATGCAGTTCTATATGTTTCAAGTGCTGCAATAATTAATTATGAAATAGCAAATAAACCAATTGAATCAATTAAAGACTATTTTCCATTGCTGTAAAATTTAAAAGTGATAGGAGCTTTTGTGTGAATCTTTATCTCTGCATTAGTAATTTTCAAAAGCCTTATCAATGACGAAGTTTTTTTAGTTTTACTTAATTGCTAATGGAATTAATTTTGGATTAACAATTATAATTGGTATTCATATTTTAATTATAAAATAAACTTATAACGTATTTGTGGTTTGTTGTTAATTTTAATTGGAATTGTTCTGATTAGTTAAGTTTAAAAAATAAATACATTATGAAAAATAAAATAAATAGTAAAATATTAGTTACAGGCGGTGCAGGATTTATTGGTTCACATTTAGTTGATGAGTTATTATCAAAGAATTACAATGTGAAAGTATTGGATAATCTCAGTAATGGTTCTTTAACAAACTTAAAAGATGCAATCAAATCTGCTAATTTCACATTTATAGAGGGTGATATTTTAGATAAAACATTATGCGAAAAAAGCCTTAATGGAATCGATATCGTTTTTCATCTCGCTTGTCTTGGCGTACGACATTCACTTCACAGCCCGTATGAAAATCAGCGTGTGAATACTGAAGGAACATATAATATTTTGCAAGCAGCGTTAATTAACAAAATTAGAAAATTCTTTTATATTTCTTCTTCTGAAATTTATGGTAAAGTAAAAACATTTCCGATAACAGAAGAATCCATTCCCGAACCAACAACCATTTATGCAGCAAGCAAACTTGCTGGTGAAGTATATACAAAAGCTTTTTATGAATCTTTTGGTTTAGATGTGACTATCCTTAGACTATTTAATAACTACGGTCCAAGAGCACATTATGAAGGAGATGCAGGAGAATTAATTCCAAGAACTATTGTAAATACTTTATACAACCAATCACCTGTTATTTTTGGAGATGGTAAATTTGCAAGAGATTTTATTTATGTGAAAGATACTGCTAAAATCCTATCCGGGTTTATTAATAATGACACCATTATAGGGGATACAATAAACATTGGTGTTGGTATTGAATATTCGATAAAAGACATCGTTAAAAAAGTTCTTCAATTGATGAATAAACAGAATCTGGTAGTTAAATATTTTCCTGACCGCCCAGGTGATACACCAAGGTTATGGGTGGATCCAATTAAATTTAATAAGATTTCAAATACAGAACCCTCATGCTCATTTGAAGAAGGGCTTAAAGAAACTATTCATTATTATGAAGAATTGAAAAAAAATAAAAATCTTATTAAAAGTGTAAAACCTGTTAATTGGTAAGAATAATGAAAACACCCATTGCAAAACCATTTTTAGGAAAAGACGAAGCCCAAGCTGCTTATGATACAATTCTTTCCGGATGGGTAACACAGGGACCAAAAGTCCAGGAATTTGAAGAAAATTTCGCAAAATATGTTGGTTCAAAATATGCTGTTGCTGTTTCAAGTTGCACAACAGCATTGCATTTAGCTATGATTGTTAATGATATAGTTTCAGGTGATGAAGTAATATGTCCATCTATGAGTTATATTGCTACAGCTAATTCTATCAGGCATGCATCTGCAACACCTGTATTTGCTGAAGTAAATCCAGTTACATATAATATTGATCCAATAGATGCCGAAAGAAGAATTACTAAAAAAACAAAAGCAATATTAATTGTTCACCAAATAGGAATGCCAGCGGATATTGATGTATTTACTAAATTATGTAATAAATACAATCTTAAACTCATTGAAGATGCTGCTTGTGCTATTGGATCTGCATATAAAGGTAAAAAAATCGGAAGTCATTCAGAATTGGTTTGTTTTTCTTTTCATCCCAGAAAAGTTATAACAACGGGTGATGGGGGTATGATAACAACTTCCAATAAAGAATATTATGAACGCCTTAAGTTACTACGTCAACATGGAATGTCAATTAATGACAGGATTAGACATGCTTCAAAAAAAATCATATTTGAAGAATATCTGGAAGTAGGATATAATTATAGAATGACCGATATTCAGGCTTCTATAGGGATTAAGCAATTAGAAAAATTGGACTGGATTGTAGCTGAAAGAAGGAAAATAGCAAATAAGTACAATGAAGCCTTTAAAGATATTGATTGTTTGCGAATTCCAAGTGAACCCGAAGGATATTATTCAAATTATCAGTCATATAGTCTTTATTTAAAAGAAAATACTCCAATTTTAAGGAATGAACTTATGCAAAGATTGTTAGATAAAGGAATATCCTCAAGGAGAGGTGTAATGATTGCACATCGCGAACAGACTTATTTAAAAAAAAATATAGAACATCCATTAATAATTTCTGAAAAACTATCAAATAGAAGTATTATTTTACCATTGTTTATTCCGATGAACGATGAGGAAATTGAGTATATTATTGAAAATATTAAATCTATATTGATATCGGGATACATAAAAAAATAAAATAAGAAATTATGAAATCTGGTAAATTACATCCCCTTTTCAAAAATATTTAGATTCTTATGTTTTGAAATTAAGATGATCAATGAATAATTTATTTAAAACTCCCCGAAATATAGCATTCTTACTGTTTTTAATTGCACTATTAGTAAGGCTATCCATTTTACTTTTTTTCGACCACAATACAATAGCACCTGATAGTACAAGTTACCATGCCCTTGCAGTAAATATTGCTAAAGGAAATGGTATGTCGAAACAGAAACAAGAACCTTATGAAAAATGGTATTTCAGAGAACCGGGTTATCCTTATTTTTTAGCAGGAATCTATGCATGCGTTAATATTTTTCATGATATTAATTTTATTGACAGAGATGTTTATGATAGTAAATCGGGAAAACTTAATAAAGTGTATCCTGAAATAATTGCAGCAAAAATTGTACAGATCATCCTGGATTCGTTGGGTATTGTAATCTTATTTCTTATTTTATTAAAGGTCTCAGGTTTTAAAATAGCATTTTTAACAGCCATGCTGACAGCATTGTATTTTAATCTTGCTTTTCACAGTATTTACATTATGCGGGAATCTCTGACAATGTTTATGCTTATTTTATTGAACTGGCTGTTTATAAAACTTTTTTTTACGGGAAAAGACAAATTATTTTATTTGATAACAATTGGTTTAACGATTGGAATATTGATTCTTGTTTTCCAGGCACATGTGATTTTATTACCTGTTTTTTTTGTTTTAATGTTGCTCTATTACCTTAACTTTAGAAAGGCATTATATAAGTCAATTATAGTAGCCCTTTTTTCCGGATTGATGGTTTTACCTCATCTAATTACAGTTTACCGGTTATATCCTGATATACGTATTATTAAAACATTTGGTTGCTCATTTACCTATGAGTTGCGCGCCTATACAGGTGCTGTATTCAGGGGCACCTATTATGACGTGATACCAAAGGATCATACCATGCATGAATGGGGTAGAAACAGCAAAGAGCAGTTTGATAAATCTTTTAGTGGATATTATCGAAGCAAAACCGATTCACTTAATGCATTAAATTCTGAAAGCATCATTTCTAAAAGAAAAATTAAAAATCTATTTAAAAGCATTCATAAGTCATTCTTTTTGACCAAAATAGGGCAAAAAAGTGGTTGGGGATTACTCAATAAATATGGATACATCATTGCCATACCACTGGTTATAATTCCTGCATTAATTGGGGTTTTGGGCTTATTGGGCTTAATAGTTTATTGGAAAAAATATTTGATTTTCTTTTTCCCATTCATTACTTATTTGCTTCTATTTTATATTTTAGGAGATGAGTATCGAAGAATGATAATTCTTCAACCATATTTGATATTTTTCGGATTACTATTTATTAATAGAATAATACAAAAATTCAAGTTAAAGATAATTTAACTGAGTCTTCTTTGAATAATCAGGGTGCGTTTATTAATTGAATTTGCACTCCTTTAAATGTTAAAAAAAATAGCAAAAAAATTAACTGAATTATCAATAAAACTGACTGTATATTTAGTACGAATAATTAAAAATGGCTGGTTTTTAAGACCGCTAATAATCAAATGTTGGAAAACACATGGATTAAATCTCGGAGACACGAATATAAATTTTGGTTGTTGGGGCTGGGAAACGGTTGATATTAATAATGCAGACCATAAAGTTAACTTTAGAAACGGTAATTTACCTTTTCAGGATAATAGTATTAAAGTAATATATTCTTCTCATATGATTGAGCATATTTTCGATGAATCTGCTCAAGTTCTTTTTAATGAAATATATAGAATCCTTGAGAAGGGAAGCAGGTTTCGGTTTGTATGTCCCGATTTAGATAAAGCGATTGATGCTTACCAAAAAGAAGATCTTTTTTTCTTCTTAAGGAGTGAGTTTTTGTTAAAAGGTATAAGGAAAGGAGACATTCATAAAGACTCATTACTACTTCATAATAACCTTATTAGAGTATGTGCGTCTTATGTTGACACCGGAGCAGGTCCAATTGTCAATAAAAATACTTTTTAAAAAAAATTTTATTCTCTAAACAAGTATGAATTTGGGAAATGGTGTGTTTCACTTTTGAAAAAAGATAAATTGGGTAAAAATTTAAACTGGGGACATGTGAACCAATATGATTTTAAAAAATTAGAAAAAATGTTAATAATGGCTGGTTTTCAAAAGGTCTACAAATCTGATGCAGGTAGCTTCGATGAAAAATTATTTCCATCAAGATGTTTTAAAGCTAACGAGCAAAAAAAAGAATGGATTTCACTTTACGGGGAGGCGATAAAATGAAAAAAAAAAATAGTATTACTGGACACTTTGGATTTGTTTGTTCACATTTAAATAATATTTTAGGTCGTATTCGTCCGGCCAACTACACTATAAGATGAGTTACTATTACTTCTGTATATTCAGGTTTTGTGGGAGCAGATCCGCAATCTTATTAGCAGGGTAATCGGGGATAATCTCTAAAACGGTTTTCAACCACCTGAACGGATTCACATTATTAAGTTTGCATGTGCCGAAAAATGAGTAGAACATGGTTGCCTTTTGTGCTCCGGTATGAGATCCTGCAAAGAGGTAGTTTTTTTGCATAGTCTTATCAATAAGTCCGTTAGCTACAAATCTCTTTACATAACAAGATAATACATGAAAAAAAAAGTTGCATTTATCCTTGGCAAAATGACCCAGGGTGGTCCTGCAGTAAGTTTGTTGAATCTCTTGCAGTTGATTGATTATTCGAAATATGACGTTACAATTATTTTATTTAACCCGGGAGGAATCTTTTTCAATGAAATTCCAACAAACATCAAATTAAAATATGTAAAACCCCGTGGTTTGTTCTGTTCGATTAATGATGATAAGCTTAGCTACCTGCTCTGGTTTCCTGTTAGGGGGGCTTTGAAAGTTATCGGTGAAATATTAATAAGACTTTTCAAGCAAAAGAGACAAATCAAATGGAAATTGAAAAAGGTTTTTCTTCAAAAAGACTATACTTGCTATGACATAGGAATGACTTTCAGTATTGAAGGTTCCATTTACTATCTTTCGGAGTTTGTTAATGCAAAAATTAAAATCGGAACCATTGCAACAGATTATATAAGTGCGAAATTAAACAAAGACTTTGATTATCACTATTTTAACAAATTAAATTATCTAGCTTGTGTTTCTGAAGAAAACGGGAATATTTTAAAACATGTATTTCCAGAATTTATAGAAAAGGTGATTGTAATACCAACATTTATTTCCCCAAAAGATATTTTAGAAAGATCAGAAAGGGTAAAAGGGTTTAAAGATGACTTTGATGGGCCCCGAATACTTACTCTTGCAAGATATTGCACAACAAAAGGGATTGATTTAGCCATTGATGCTTGTTCAATACTTGTAAAAAATGGATTTAAAATAAGATGGTATGTTTTAGGAAATGGAGATAGCCTGTATTTCAACAAATTAATGGTAAACCATAATATTCAATACAACTTTTTCCTTTTAAATCCTACAAATAACCCTTATCCTTATATTAAAGAGTGCGATATTTATGTGCAACCATCCAGATATGAAGGAAAATCTGTTGCAATTATGGAAGCAAAAGCATTAAACAAACCAATAGTAATAACAAATTTTTCAACTTCCGTTGATAACATAATCCATATGAAAGAAGGACTTGTAGCTGAAATGAATTCAAAAGCATTGGCTGATTCCATTCAAATGCTGATTGAAAGTCCTTCTTTAAGGAAACAGTTTTCAAATTATTTGAAGGGAAATTTTAAAGGTAACGAAAAAGACGTCCATAGAATCTTTGATCTGATTAAATGAAACGATGGTAGAAAAGTGCCGATATTATAATGACCATCAAACGGCTTGTTCATTAATGATTGATGATCTGGTGCCTGCTGCGATTTCTAACGATGGTCATAAGGGTCCAAACAATGACTGGGGTTATTTAATGGATATTCAGGGATCCTTATATAGTTACTTTGATAAATTCTTGTTGAGCAAATATCCTGAAATCAAAGGAACTGTTTTTCTTCCTATTGTATCACAAGAATATATCCCTCAAAACAAAGGCTATGTTGTCAGCAAACAACCAGTTAATAGTCTGGAATATGTTAAGTTTTTAAAACGCATCATGCCCCGATTTGAAATGGCTTTTCATGGGGTAAAACATTCTCTATTTGATCCGGAAAAAGATCAAACCCTCCATGAATGTAGCAATTTATCAATTGCCCAGTCAAAAGAGCTTTTAAAACAAGTTGAGCAGTTTTTCAATGAAACCGGTATAATATTTTTTGGAGGAAAATTCCCGGGATATAAATACAACCAGACAGCAATTGAATTAATCAGAGCAATTGGAGCCAAATGGTGGGCTCTTGATGTGGATATGATCAACAAAAAGTGCAAAAAAAATGATTTCCTTTATAATCCTGAAACAAGAATAATATACATACCTACTAATATTTGTGGTGATATTTTCGCTACGAGTGTAAGGCCTGAAAACGTGATTAAGAAAGCAATGAAGATAATACTAAAAAACAAATATTATAAGGATCCGGTTGCTTACATTTTTTATTTATACAATCATGGTTTGCCGATTACCATCCAGGAGCATTTTCAGAATCAGAAAACTGACGGGAGGAGGCAAACGCCAAATGTTTATGATGATATTTTGTCTTTGGATTTCATCTTCGGGTTTCTTCGGGGGTTGGATCTTTGGCACACAACCTGTAGCCAGATTGCGCATTACCACGACAGTTACCTTCATTCAACAATTAGCAAAGCTCCATATGGTCAGTTCTCAATTGATTATAAAGGCATATGGGATAATGTGTTTCTAAGTATTAAAACCAGTAGTAAAATACTGCTCCATATAGACACAGGGAAGAAGTTTAAAGGTGTCTTTAAAAACGGAAGTTGGATTTTTAATAATATACCTGTAGGAAATTACAAGATAGAATAAAGTGGAGTATAGAACTATTACTACCCTCGAAGCTTTTGAAACAATTAAACCTGAATGGTTAAGAATCGAGCAACTGCTTACGGAAATTTCATTTTTTTCCACATTTGAATATTGTTACACATGGTGGGAAGTTTATCAAAACGAATCCGAATATAAACTATGGATAATTTGTGTGTATCAAAATGCAGATATTGTCGGGATTGCACCCTTAATGATAAAAAAGCAAACAAAAAGGTTTATAAAATACGCGAGCCTTTTGTTTTTGGCACCCGGTGATTACCATGATTTTTTAATTGACCCGGGAGCCGCTGTGAAACCGGAAACCATTTACAAACACATTTTTTCTGTTATTGAAAAAAATAAAAAATTGTGGGATGAAATACATTTAACCCATATTTGCCATAAAAGCCAACTTGCCGGGTATTTACTAAAATCGAACTTTAACCCCTGCTTCAACTATTTGATTGAGAATCCTTACATTGACATATCAAAATATAGTGATTTTAATGATTTTAAGGACAAACGATTACCTGCAAAACCCATACAGTACGCAAACAGACTTAAAAAACTAACAAACTATTCATTACATATAACCACCGGAGACCTGATTGATAAATTTGCTCAAATCCATATCGCCGAAAAGAATCATTTGCAAAGTAAAGGCAAATTGAAAAGGCATTCTCTGTTTGAAAATGACTTTAGAAAAAGATTTTTAGAAAAAGTATTTTTAAAAGGATTTGCTTTGTCTTACTATCTATATGACAATAATCTAAGCAAAATTATAATATATAACTCAGGTTTTATTTTTAGATACATGTTTTATTCATTAAATACTGCGTTCGATCCTACCTATGAAAGATTAGGTGTTGGGAAAATTATTTATTATGAAATATTCAAAGAAAATTTTATCAATCCACGATGGAGTTTATTTGATGCCGGTACCGGCCGCTATCCCTGGAAATTTGAATGGACATCTGATTTTAATTTGTTGTATCAACTTCATTACATAAAACCAGAGAGCAGGCATTTAAAACTACTAAGAAAGCTGAGAAAAATTAAGCAGGCACTTAAGTCCTGAGATACATTAATAAATGGATGCAATTAAAAACAGGTTGTCGATAGTTTATCACAAAACATTTGGTCGTTTTTTAGAATGCGCAAAGCTGTACCGGATCGATATAAATGATTTTAAGCCTGAAACGAGATTTGAAAAAGTTGGCATTTTCAGTTTCTTCATGCCGGGGGAAAATGAAATGCCTTTGTTTAAAAGATTGTATGATAATAATCCCATTAAAATTAAAATCATTGAGACACGTGTTAATAGCGGTGACTATTTGTGTTTTGCTTACCGGGATGATTCCACAGGGCATATTGCCTACGCACGGTGGTTGTGTAAAAATAATTTTTACAGTGATGTCATGAGAAAACAACTGAATTTCTCGCAGCACGAAGCATTAACACTCGATAGTTATACACATCCAAATTATCGAAAGTTGGGATTGCATAAAAAGATGAATCTATTTATGCTACAATGGATTAAAGAACAAACCGATATTCGATACGTTTATATGGTGATCAGATGCTTCCTCCCCCATCTTGCGAAAATTCCGAGACAAATAGGATATAGGCCAATTGAAAAAAAAATTTACTATAAAAAAGGGAGCTTGACAAATATATCTAAACTACTGTTAAGTAAGTTATTTTCCCGTGTTTAAGCTGTTTAAAAACATTTCCATTTATTCTTTTGGTAACATCCTGAACAAGGGGGTAATGTTCCTGCTGCTCCCTTTATATACCCGTGTTCTGCAACCGGCCGATTACGGAAAGCTTGAGCTGGTTTACCTTGTGGGTTCCATTTTGGCCATTTTATATGGATTGTATGTTGAAAATGGTTATAACAGGATATTCTTTATAAGCAAAGATGCAGGTTACAGAAAAATTCTTTTTTCGACCGGGCAAGGATTTAATTTATTTTGTTCTCTGGTTTTTGCGTCTCTGATGATTTTGAATGCAAATTGGATTGCCGTTAAAATATTCAACTTTCCCGAGGGTGTTTTATATCTTAGGTTGATCATTTTCAGTACGGTCATTGAGGTTATGACACATATACCCTTTAACAATATTCGGATACGGCAAAAAGCAAAAATCTATGTAGCAGTTAATTTATTCAAATTAATATTGATTACCGGTCTCACGGTTTATCTTGTGGCTTTTGCGCATCAGGGAGTTGCCGGAGTACTAAATGCGAGAATTATAGGTGGGAGCATTACTCTTGGGCTTCTTTACTACGTAACCAGGCATGAATACAGCTTAGGGTTTTCTTTTTCACAATTAAAAATTATGCTTGGCTTTTCTTTTTTTCTGATACTTCCAGGCTTATCTGCACTTATTCTAAACATGAGTAACAGGTATTTTCTTCAGGAATTTCAGACTCTTGAGGATGTTGGCCTGTATTCGCTTGGGGCTAAACTGGCTGGGATAATACCTTTTTTATTTACTGAACCTGTAAAGAAGGCATTTAGCCCCTATTTATTTGAGCAAATTGATAATCCTGATGAATGTAAAAAAACGCTTGCGAATTTTTCTCGGATTTTTTTGGCCGTACTATCGGTCATTGCCCTGTCTGTTTCATTATTCTCCCGAGAGTTGATTATGGTCATGTCAGACCAAAGTTATTCCGGGAGTCATACTATCGTTTTCGTCTTATCTGTGTCTTACCTCTTTTTAGGCTTATCCGGTATTATTGTTATGGGCATTCATATTACCAGGAAAACATGGATCGTTACCCTTATCTGGCCCATCTCTGCTATAGCAAATATCTTATTTAACATTTGGCTAATTCCTGTTTATGGAAGAATGGGGGCTGCTATCGCGACTTTACTTTCGGTTATTGTAATCAATTTTTCGTACTTCTATGCTCTAAATAAAGTGTATCCTGTAAAATTTGAATACTTTATTTTTTTTAAGATATTAATACTCATGATTATATTTAATTATGTCGGAACTTTTATCCGGTGGGAAATTATACCGAGTATTTTAATTAAAAGCTTGCTGCTTTTAATGTTTCTTGTTGCATTGTATTACTCCGGGATTTTCAAAAAAGATGAATTATTGAAGGGTAAAAGTATTTTATTAAGAAAAATCCATAGGAAATCAAATAAATAATAGAAAAAAGATGAATACAACATCAGGGATATTTAACCAGAAGTATAATAAATAAGAAAACCTGTGAGTTTATTGCTATTTATTGGAGCTTTATTGTTCTTTTTATACCCTGTTATTTCGGGAAAAAAAGTTTCTTTCATTGATAATTATTTATTGTTCTGCTTGTATTTTGATGCTATGGAAGTTTTTGCAGGTGGACAGGAGGCGTTATTTTCTTATTTTCAGAATTTTTTAATACTGGTTTTTTCGCTGTATTATTTTGTTTATCATGTAAAAAGAATTTCTAAATATCATAAAAGAATATTTTTTGCCACAATCTTTTTTCTGCTGACGATTCTGTTTTTTCCTATATTCAGGGGTGCTAATATAAACCAGACGGTAAGAATCTTTTCTATTAACTATGTGTCATTAATTATTCTTCCCATCTCTTTCCATTATTATTCCCGAAAAGGAAATATAGTAAATTTGCTTCGGTCCGGGTATTATTTCATATTGTCCTGGGTGCTGATAGTTTTGCTTTTTACTTTATTAAAAATTGATGTAACAGCTGAGCATATGGGGTCAGAATCATTTGGGGGTAGCATCTTTTATTTTGGGAATATGGGTCAGCGAGGTGCATTAACTTATATCAGTTTTGCATTATTACTAGTTCCCTTAATTTTTAAATATTTAAGCTATATTAAAAAAATAGAAATTTTTGCAGGAAGCGGCTTTTTATTGACTATTATGTCTGTAGCATTAAAAAGATTTTCATTTGTAACTGTCATTCTAGGTCTTATTAATTACTTTTTAAAATCTTCTTTAGGTCTTAAATTAAAAATCGGAATTTTTTCCGGTACAGCCGTAATTGTTTTGTTGCTTTATTTTACTACTAATCTTAAAGAGATTACATTGCAAAGTTATGAAAAAAGAGGTACAGAAAGTAAATTTAAAGTTGAGGCAATTGAAAACGATTTAAGGATTTATGAGCCACTGTATGCCTTACAATATGTTTTTGAAGGATCTGCAATAGAAATTTTTTTTGGAACGAAGTCAGAAGGAATTATCGATATTAATTCCGAAATGCATACCGTGAGTGCACGGAGAATTCACAATGCGTATGCTGCAATTATTCTTAGTTCTGGTTTGCTTGGGTTATTTGCTTATTTATATATATTTTTTGTTTTATACAGAATGACATTAAGATTAAAACAGAAATTATTGAAAAGAAATATCAACGTGAATGAATATTGGATTGTTTTTCAGAACCTCGTTTTAATATTTATTGTTGCCGGTATGGTTGGCGGTCATATTCATATTACATATAGAGGTATGGTGCTTTTGTTTGCAGGTGGAATAAGTGGGTATTTTTACAAGCTTCTCAATCAAAATATTATAAAAACATGAGACCCAAATCCCTTTTAATTACAGGCGGCACCGGTTCATTTGGAAATGCCGTGCTGCGTCGTTTTCTGAATGACGTCCGTTTTCAGGAAATCCGCATCTTTAGCCGTGATGAAAAAAAGCAGGATGATATGCGGCGGATTTACCAGAATAATCGGATTAAATACTATATCGGAGATGTACGTGACCAGAATAGTGTTGAAAAAGCAATGACCGGGGTTGATTATATTTTTCATGCTGCTGCTCTAAAACAGGTACCTTCATGTGAGTTTTTCCCAGTTGAGGCGGTTAAGACAAATATACTTGGATGCGAAAATGTGCTTGATTCAGCAAGGCGAAATAGCATCAAGAGGGCTGTAGTTCTTAGTACGGATAAAGCTGTTTACCCTATTAATGTAATGGGTATGACAAAGGCATTGAGCGAGAAGGTTATGATCGCTAAATCAAGGATCCTAAACGAAACGGGGACAGTATTTTGCGGAACACGCTATGGTAATGTAATGGCTTCCAGGGGATCAGTGATCCCTCTATTTATAGAACAAATCAAGACAAATAAACCTATTTCAATTACCGATCCGGATATGACAAGGTATATGATGACACTTGATGAAGCTGTTGACCTGGTGCTGTTTTCTTTTGAAAACGGAAATAATGGAGATATTTTTGTTCAGAAAGCCCCGGCATGTACCATCGAGGTCCTGGCAAAGGCATTACTCGAGCTTTATAACGCATCAAATCCGATCAATATTATTGGTACACGGCATGGGGAGAAAGTATATGAAACTCTAGTCAACCAAGAGGAAATGATGCGGGTTGAAGACCTCGGTAATTATTACCGTATAACTGCTGATACCCGTGATCTGAACTATGCTAAATACTTCAGTGAGGGTAATAAGAAAGCGACTGAATATCAGGATTATACCAGTCATAATACTGAAAGGTTGGACATGGAAGGAATGAAAAAGCTACTATTAAAATTGCCGGAGATTCGAAAGGATCTAGGATTGGATTAGAACACAAATAACAAACTTTTTTCTTTTATCTTTAACTACCAATGATTAAAATCGGTATAACTGGTCAATCCGGATTCTTAGGAACTCATCTATATAATACCCTTGGGCTATATCCACAGAAGTTCACCAGGATACCTTTTGAAGACTCTTATTTTGAAGATAAAAATAAGCTTAACTCGTTTGTGTCACAATGTGATGTTATGGTTCATCTCGCCGCTGTTAACCGGCACAATGAACCAGAATTTATTTATCACACGAATGTTACCCTGGTTAAGAAACTAATAGATGCGTTGGAGCATTCAGATCCTTGCCCACATGTTCTTTATTCTTCCTCAATACAGGAAGATATTGATAACCTGTATGGCAAATCCAAAAAAGAAGGACGGGAAATGCTTGCAAATTGGGCGGAGAAAAGCAATACACCCTTTACCGGCTTTGTTTTTCCTAATATTTTCGGCCCCTTCGGTGATCCCTACTACAACTCATTCATCGCCACTTTTAGTCACCAGCTTACCCATAAAGAAACACCGAAGATTGATGTAGACAAAACCGTTCCTTTGATTTACGTTGCTGATACCGTAAAAAGTATTATAGATGCTATCTTGGATAAACTGAATAAAAGAGAATTTCGTATTAATCCTTCTGCAGAGAGAAAAGTAACTGACATTCTGGAAATTCTTAAAAACTATATATCTACCTATTTTGAAAAAGGCACAATACCTATTTTAAAGGATAAGTTTGAACTGAATCTTTTCAACACCTTCAGAACTTATATTGATTTAGAAAACCACAACCCGGTAAATCTTAAACTGAACACTGATGAACGAGGCTCCTTTGTGGAAACAGTAAAAACCCAACTTGGAGGGCAATTTTCCTTTTCAACTACAAAACCCGGTATTACACGTGGTAACCATTTCCACACCCGTAAAATTGAAAGGTTTGTAGTAATAAAAGGTAAAGCTCTAATACAACTTCGCAGAATTGGAACTAAAAATATATTAGATTTCCATTTATCCGGTGATAAACCCTCCTATGTTGATATGCCGATTTGGTACACGCATAATATTTCCAATATCGGAAAGGAAGACCTTTATACACTCTTCTGGGTAAATGAGTTTTTTGAACCAGAAGATACTGATACTTACTATGAAAAAGTCTGAACAAAACTTAATTATCAAGATAAAAGATAAAAGTATAAAGACAAAAGTGATTCTAAGCAAGACTCTACTTTTATCTTTCGCCTTTTGTCTTTTGTCTTCAAAGAGAATAATATGAAAGACAAAAGACTTAAAGTAATGACCATCGTCGGTACCCGCCCGGAGATAATCCGTCTTTCAAGGGTAATCCCTCTACTGGATAAGCATACTAATCATATCCTGGTGCATACCGGTCAGAACTATGATTATGAACTGAATGAGATCTTTTTTGAGGAACTTGAGCTTCGTAAACCTGATCATTCCCTGAATGTTGATACCTCTTCCCTTGGTGCCACAGTTGGAGATATCATGAAGAAATCTGAAGAAGTATTGAAAGAAGAACAGCCTGATGCGCTGCTGATACTAGGGGATACCAATTCCTGTCTTTCAGCATATATGGCCAAAAGGATGCATATACCGATTTTTCATATGGAAGCCGGGAATCGCTGTTTTGACCAGAATGTACCAGAAGAAACAAACAGGAAGATAATAGACCATATCGCCGATTTTAATCTTGTATACACAGAACATGCTCGCAGGCATCTTCTTTCTGAAGGGTTACCACATAGGAGGATTTACCTAACAGGTTCTCCTATGTTTGAAGTATTAAATTATTATATGCCAAAGATTGAAAAATCAGTGATACTAAAAGAACTGAATCTTGAGAATAAGAAGTATTTTATAGTATCGGTTCATAGGGAGGAAAATATAGACAACAGTGATAATTTGAAAAAAACATTGCAGATACTTAATTATTTGGCTGAAAAGTATGGATTACCTGTTATTGTATCAACTCATCCACGAACACGAAAGAAATTGGAGGCAGTAGAAAATATTGAAACAGATATCAGGGTCCGGTTTTTGAAACCCTTTGGTTTTCTCGATTATGTACATCTTCAACAATATGCGAAATGTGTAATTTCAGATTCTGGTACCATCAGTGAAGAGTCAGCCATTCTTTCTTTCCCAGCTATTTCTTTACGAAATTCAATGGAAAGACCCGAAGCACAGGATGCGGGAACCATAATTTTGACCGGGTTTGACCCAATAGTGGTTATGAATTCTATTGCATGTAATATATCAGAACATGAAACCAGAGAACATAAAAAGATAACAGTGGATTACACTATTAATGATACATCCTGGAGAGTTGTTAAACTAATTATGGGAAATACAAAACTTAGCAATAAGTGGTGGGGAATATAACCCAGACAATATAATGAAATTACTTGTAATTACAACAGGTTCATATCCTTTCGGTGGAGCAGCTACAAACCGACACCTCTCCTATTTAAGAGGACTTGTAGAACAGGGTATTTATGTCAAGCTCTTTATAATTCAACCAGATAATAACCAATCAAAGAAAAGCAACAAAAAGAAAGGAGAATTTAATGGTATTAAGTTTGAATACACAAATTGGAATTTTAACCTTAATAAATCAATAATCCAAAAACTATTTAGCAGAATACAGGGACATAAGAATGCTATTCAAAAAATAAAATATTTGATTAAAACAGGAAATGACGATATTTGGATTTTAATGCTTGCAACTAAATCATTTGATATATTGCCATATCTGGTCTTTTCAAAACTTTATAATATACCCATTTTTCATGAACGAACAGAATTTCCTTTTGTTAATACACATAATGTAAGCCAAAAATTCTCATTATGGTTTTACCTGAATTTTCTAATTCCCCGTTTTGATGGAATATTTGTTATTACAAAAGCATTAATGGAGTATTTCGCGCAATATGTTATCAGTATTGATCGTCTAATTCATATTCCTATGACTGTTGAAGGGGAAAGGTTTATGAATAATCAAGAAAGAATAAATGAGTTTGGAGAATACATCGGATATTGTGGTTCCATGTATAGTGATAAGGATGGAGTTCCTGATTTGATCCAAGCATTTAGTTTATTTTGTGAATCTAATGAAAGTATTAATCTATTGTTAATTGGGGATAATTCTGATCAAACAAGGTTTAAGAAAATTCAAAATTGCATTGAGAGCTCTCCTTATAAAGAACGGATTTTTTGTATAGGTCAAATTGAAAGAGATGAAATGCCCAAATACTTAAATAGTGCAAAACTACTTGCACTCGCCAGACCTGATAATATTCAAGCAAAGGGGGGGTTTCCGACAAAGCTTGGTGAATATCTGGCAACTGGAAAGCCCGTTGTAGTAACGAAAGTGGGAGAAATTTCAGAATACTTATTTGACAAAGAAAATGCCTTTCTTTCAGATCCGGATAACCCCAAAGACTTTGCTAAAAAAATGCTTGAAGTCATATCTAATTATAGTAATGCACTATTAGTTGGGCAAAAAGGCAGAGAGGTTGTGCTGAGTTCATTTTCTTATAATATTCAGGCAGTAAGGCTTTTTCAATTTATGAATAAACAAGCGAATAGTTAGATTCGATAAACGATTTTATAAGATTATTGTTTACTGGAGATGTAAGTCTGAATGGTAATTACAAAGAACTAGCAAAAGATGGAGAATCTGGTTTCTTGGTTTCGGCGTTTGATCATGAAATAGTTGCCAAACTTATTCTGTATTTGATTGGTAATAAAAAACATAGAAATGATATGGGAAAATTTGTTCTTAGTATAATAAAGAATAATTTTTCAGCAAAAAAATGGTAAAAGAATATATTTCCCTTTATAAACATTTGCTAAAAAGTTGAAAATAGTTGTTTTAGGCGATATCGCATTCACCGGATTATTAGCCTATGAACCGAAAAAAAACCCTATTAGGTTTTTGCAAATTAGTCCGGTCTTAAGGGATGCAGGATTTGTATTTGCTAATTTGGAAGTGCCGATAAAAGTTTTAGAAGAAAAAAATGAATACAAAGGGTTCATGCATTATTCGCTGCCTAAGTCTACTAAAGTATTACTTCAACTGCTAAATATCAGTTGCGTTTCGCTTGCCAACAATCATATTTATGATTGCAAAATGAGTGGCTTGAAAGCTACAATCAATTTGCTAGATGAATTGGGTATAAAACATACAGGAGCAGGTTGGAAGAAAGAACATGTTGCTCCAGTTATTATAGAAACAAATAAGCTAAGATTGGGTTTTCTTGCATATGTAGATATTAAAACGAATCCTCAAACAGAAAATTTTCCCGAATTATTGATTAACTATTTTGAAATAGAAAATGTAACAAAAGAAATACAAAAATTAAAAAAAGACGTAGATAAAATAATAATCAGTATTCACTGGGGGGCTGATTATTCCTATTACCCTACATCAAAACAAATCGAATTGGCACATCAAATTATAGATGCCGGTGCAGATATCATTATGGGTCATCATCCCCATACTATGCAACCTTATGAGCTATACAAGGGAAGGTGTGTATTTTATAGCCTGGGAGGACTTACTTTTGGTGATTTTATTTGGGATGGTAAAATAGGAGCATTAAAAAGAAAAACTAAAAAAGCAGCCTTCCCCGTGTTTGATGAAAGCTTAAATTTATTTGAATTTATTACTACTAAAGAGCTTAAAGGTAATTATATAACATTGACAAATTGGGATTACGAAAGATGGTCAAAGATTCAACTTAATATGGCGAATATTATGATAAAGTATGATTTTGTCAAAACGCTTGTGAGCTTTAAAGAAGCAGTTATTGATAGACTGTATGAGTATTTTTTCGGTTATTATAGAAATCCATTTAAACAATTATTTCAAATTGGCGCTAATTTCAAAAAAATAAGATATTTAAAAAGAGACTTTAAGAAATATTCAAACGTAAATTAGAATAGAATGAATTGGTATGTAACAAACATCTTGGGAACAAGAAACATTGGGAAACAGATTCAAAGAGAATCATTTCATTGTTCTTCTGAAATTATATTCAATGAATTTTTAATAAATAACACAATGGTTAAGTTTTCTGTTGATGGTTATATATTACCGAGAACTCAATTCTACGATCAATATTCAAATTTGAAACAGCCGGAACTTATAAGAAATTTATATACAAAATTTGGTTTGGATTTTATAAATTATATTAAGGGGGTTTTTAATATATTAATAATTGTCGGCGAAGATTTTTATATTTTCAACGATCGCCATTCAATCAAAAAATTCTTTATATATCAAGACAATAACCGGTTTCTAATAAGCAATAATTTGAAAATAATATCTGATAATATAGGTCTGCAACTGGATACAGAAAATGCTGTATTATTTTGTTTGATGGAACATTTTATTGATGGAACGACTCTTTTTAAAAATGTTACATATAGCAAGCCTGCCTCGAAATTGTTCTATTCAAAATCACTACAATTTGATCAATATTGGTATTCCGATGAATTATTAAATTTAAAGTTGGAAGAATACTCTTTCGATGAACTTGCTGCGAAGTGGAGAACAATTATAAGACAATACGTTGATTACCTGAAACCAGAAGCAATAACTATGACATTGACTGGCGGAAATGACAGTAGAATGATCTTATCTGCCTTACTTAACCTTGGCATAAAACCAAATGCTTTTACTTTTGGTAATCCAAATTCATTTGATTGTGTTGTCGCAGCAGAACTGGCACGATATGCTGATCTTAATTATCACAATTACTATGTCAAAAATCCTACTTCAGAATGGTTTGAACAATATGGGAATAAAGTTATTAAAATGGGCAATTCATTAATTAATATTCACCGTGCTCACAGGTTGGATGCTATCGAAAGAGAAATGGAGAATAATCCTGCAAATGAAATGATATTTGGTGGTTTTATGGGTGGGAGTTACATAAAGGGTATTACTTATGATGATTATATAACGGCAAAAATAATTCGCTTATGGGAGCATGATAAGCATGAAGGAAACAACATCATAAAGCCACTCATTTTTGAGAAATCAATTCGAATTGAGACAATTAATATTAACAATATTATAGAAAAACTTGAAAAACAATCTTTTTTGACTGCCAATAATAAAATAAATAGAGAATTTCATTATGTGTATCAGGTTATTGGTTCTATGCATGATGTGCAGGATACTGATATTTTTAACTCAAAGATAAAATATACAGTCAATCCATTTATGGATGATGATTTCTTAGATATTCTTTTTTCATCTAAGTATTCAATGTTAAATAAGAATTATTCCTCAAAAAACCCATTTAAACGAGCTAATCAACCAAGGTTCCACTGTGAAATAATGCATCGACTTGCTTCTGAATTATCAGATATAAAGTTTGCGAAAAAAGGCTTTTACACAGTGAATGAGTTTTTGGGGAACCGATATGTTTATCTTTTTAAACGTTTCTATCGGTATAAAATAAATAGAAAATATTATCCCCCAAATTTTCCTTATCATGCCTGGCTAAGGGAATTTATTGAGCAAAAATTGTTTAACAATAAAAGTGAAGTATTAGAAATTTTCAATATAGAAAAATTGAATGATGCGTTTATGGAAAGTACAAGTCACCACAATGAAGGTTATTGGCATCTATTTACGAATCCTGCTAATCTCATGAAAAATGTTCAATACTATGTAAATGGTGATTTATGAGAAGTTATAAATTAGCAATTCTGAAAAATGAGACCGATGATGCTCATTTAATGTGGGTTAATGCTTGTGAAAAGATAGAGGCTGATTTTAATATTATTGACCTTTCTCTAAATGGCTGGATGGAAAAATTACAAAAGACTAAATATGATTATTACTTAGCTTGTCCATCTGGAACTGTCAGTTATTTTAAAACAATGTATGATGAACGAATTTATATAATAGATAAGGTGTTAGGATTTTTTGTTTATCCTTCTTTTGATGAGATTGTTTTACATGAAAATAAGCGTATGTTGTCATATTGGCTGATATCTCAAAATATATCACATCCGAAGACGAAGGTTTTTTATAAAAAAATTGATGCTTTTGATTTTATAAATAAAACATCTTTCCCTGTTGTGGCAAAAACAAATATAGGTGCTTCAGGACGGGGTGTTGAGATTTTTAAAAGCAAAAAAACAGCAGTACAATACATAAATAAAGCATTTTCGGGTACAGGCATTAAACAGGCAACTGGTCCTAATCTAAAAATGGGTGACATTAAAAAGAGGTTAATTTATGCATTAAAAAATCCGAAGTATATTTTAAAAAGAGTTAAAGTATATCAAACAGTGAGCGAAGATGTTCAAAAACATTTTATTCTTTTTCAAGAATACATTTCTCATGATTTTGAGTGGCGGGTAGTTAAAATAGGTAATTCGTACTTCGGTTATAAAAAGATGAAGAAAGGCGATAAATGTAGCGGAAGAAAAGGATATTTATATGATCCTCCACCATTCAAATTATTAGATTTTGTAAAACAAATATGTGATAAATATAACTTTAACAGTATGGCAATAGATATATTTGAAGATGGTAAAAGGGGATATCTAATTAATGAAATGCAAACCATGTTCGGACATGTACAAGATCATATTTGTGAGAAAGATGGCAAACCGGGGCGTTTTATTAATATAGATGGCAAATGGAATTTTGAAGAAGGGATGTTTAATACGAATTTATCCTATGATCTTCGACTCGAACATGTATTGTATTTACTTGAAGACAGATGAAAGTTTTATTCATTAGCAGCGGAAACACAAAAACAAAAATTTCTCCCATCATAAAAAATCAAGGAAAATCCCTGCAAAAAGCTGGGTTGAATGTTGATTATTTTACTATAAAAGGGAAAAGTGTAAGGGGCTATTTAAAAAACATTAAGATATTGCGACATTTTATTAAAAATAACAAGTTCGATATTTACCATGCACATTATTCCCTTTCCGGCTTTACAGCTTCTTTAGCAGGAGTTAAACCTTTAATTGTTTCATTGATGGGAAGCGATGTAAAAGAATATTGGTGGAGCCGGTTATTAATTTGGCTTTTAAAACCACTTTTTTGGTCTGCTTGTATTGTGAAGACAGAAGATATGGCTAACAGTCTTAAAGTTAAGAATCTTCAAGTTATACCAAATGGAGTAAATCTGAAACATTTCGTTCCTATAGTACACAATTATGCATGTGAGAAACTTGGATGGATTCCGGAGAAAAAACATCTTTTGTTCCCTGCTAAACCAAATAGACCAGAAAAAAATTTTCAATTACTCATTAATAGCCTGAAACTAATTAAGAAAAGAGAAAATATTGAACTGCATTTTTTCAAAGATATCCCTCATAATCAAACAAATTTGTTTTACAATGCATCAGACCTGGTTGTACTAACAAGTCTGTGGGAAGGTAGTCCAAATGTAATCAAAGAAGCCATGGCATGTAATTGCCCTATTGTTTCTACTGATGTTGGTGATGTGCGTTGGATCTTAGGAAACACGGAAGGTTGTTATATTACAAGCTATCAACCTAAAGATGTAGCCAAAGCTATCCAAAAAGCACTGCATTTTGGAAAGAGAACTAACGGAAGAGAACGGATCAAACAATTAAAACTTAATAGTGAGTCAGTAGCACAAAAAATCATTGAAGTATACAATAAAGTGCTAGACCATTAAACAAATGCTAAAAAAGAAAGTCCTGTCAAAATCCTTTATTGAAAAATGGAAGGAATTCGTCGATATTCATCCCAATGGCAATTTCTTCCAAACCCCGGACTTTGTTGATCTTATAAATTCAGTTCCCAATTACACTGCAGATGTTATTTCTCATAAGGATAGAAATAAAATAAAGGGTATTCTGGTTTATTCAGAACAAAAAGAAGGACACGGGATAAAAGGTTATTTTACTAATCGATGTATTGTTTATGGTGGGCCTCTCGTGGCAAGTAGGAAAAATAAGGATACGATTACTAGTTTCTTGTTAAGAGAATTAAAAAAACAAACCAGAACTATCTATATTGAATTCCGAAACCTTTTCGACACAACAGGAATGAAAAAAACATTTGAAAACTGCAATTATTTTTATAAACCACATTTGAATTATATTGTGTCCATATCTCCGGTTCCTGAGGAAACCATTCTTTTACTCAATAGTTCTAGGCGCAGGCAGGTAAGAAAAAGTCTGAAGTCCGGTGCAGAAATTATTAATCCATCATCAATTGAAGAAGTTCAGGAATTCTATCAAATTCTTGTTCAGTTATATAAACAAAAGATTAAAAAACCACTTCAACCCTGGTCTTTCTTTAATAATTTTTTTCTTAATAAAAATATTGGTGAATACTTTTTAATAAGGTTTGAAGGACATATAATCGGAGGAATAATGTGCCCCATTTATAGAGATACTATTTATGAATTGTATATAGCTGGGTTGGATGAAGTTTATAACAAAATTTATCCTAGCGTATTGGCTACCTGGGCACCAATAGAATATGCTGCTAAAAACAGGCTTAAGTATTTTGATTTTATGGGTGCCGGTAAACCAAATCATAATTATGGAGTACGTGAATTTAAATCAAAATTTGGAGGAAAGGAAGTAGAATATGGCCGGTATTTATTCATAAATAAACCAATACTTTACAAAATAGGAAAATTAGGGTTGAGTCTTTATAATATAATTACATGAGAATTTTAATTGATATAGGTCATCCCGGGCATGTTCATCTTTATAGGAATCTAATTCTGAAACTTAAGAAAAAAGGAAATAAAGTTATTGTAACGGTTAAAGATATTCCTGTTGCAAAAAAATTATTGCAAAAATATAAAATTGAATTCATTGACATAGGTAAAAAAAAAGATGCAATTATTGGAAAAGCCTTTTATCAACTAATGTATAATTATAAGTTGTTTAAGCTTATCAAAAAAAACAAAATTGATATCGGGATAGGTACTTCAATTACAATTGCACATTTGTCAAGAATCTCAAAAATGAAATCCATTATATTTGATGATGATGATGATGATGTCCAACCCTTATTTGTAAAATATGGTCATCCATTAGCTGATTTTATTCTTTCTCCTGATTGCTTAGCAGGAAAAAGAAAAAAGAAAGACACTATCTATTATCCCGGTTATCATGAATTAGCTTATCTCCATCCAAAACGTTTCTCCCCTAATCCAGAGGTATTAAAGGAAGCCGGATTAAGTAAAAAAGATACTTTTTTTATCCTTCGCTTTAATGCATTCAAAGCACACCATGATAAAGATGTAAGAGGCATGTCATTAGAAAATAAAATAAGACTCGTAAAGAAATTACTAAAAATTGGGAAAGTTTTGATAACCACAGAAAGAGAAACCGAACCGGAGTTAAAACCATACCAAATTGAAATCCCTCACGAAAAAATCCATCATTTTCTTGCATTTGCAACTATGTTTATAGGCGACAGCCAGACTATGACCTCAGAAGCTGCAGTATTGGGTACTCCTGCAATAAGATCTAACACACTTGTCGGTAGAATTTCGTATCTCGAAGAACAAGAGAAGAAATACAATTTAACTTATGGTTTCTTACCTTCTCAATCAGAACAGATGTTTGAAAAAATCGACGAACTTTTATCATTGCCGAATCTTAAAGAAGAATGGCAAAAAAGAAGAAACCGAATGTTGGAAGATAAAATAGATGTTACAGCATTTATGATTTGGTTTTTGGAGAATTATCCGGAGAGTGCAAAAAAAATGAAAGAAAACCCCAATGAAACAAAAAAAAGATTTCACGGGGTAAACCCCAATTATCAATACAACTTTAAATAATAAATATGATATTAATAACAGGAGCATCAAGAGGAATCGGCAAATATTTATTTGAACAATTCCAGGAATCTAATGAAATAGTACTGGGAACTTACAATTCAACTTATCCGGGAAAAGATAAAATTAGGTCTTTTACAAAAGTTGATATATCTGATTATTCAGCTGTTTCAAATTGGATTGAAGAAATAAAAAGTAAAATCACTAAATTAACTCTTATCAATTGTGCAGGTAATAATTATAATTCTTTTGCCCATAAAGCAAATATTGATAAGTGGAGACAAGTAATAAATGTAAACCTGGTAGGTACATTCAATGTAATTCGTTCCGTTTTACCTATTATGAGAGAACAGGAATATGGAAGAATTATTAATTTTTCATCAATTGTTGCGCAAAAAGGAGTTCCTGGCACTAGCGCTTATGCAGCATCAAAAGCAGCATTATGGGGCATGACAAAAAGCATTGCTGCTGAAAATGCTAGAAAAGGCATTACAATCAATAATCTTAATCTGGGCTATTTCAATATTGGAATGATCACTGAAGTTCCCGAAGAAATATTAACCGATATAATAAAAACAATACCATCCCAAAAGCTCGGAATTCCTGAAAACATTTTTAATGCAGTTAATTTTCTTATCAACTCAGATTATGCTAATGGTACTTCCATTGATATAAATGCCGGATTATTTTAATATTTAAAACATGTAACCTTTTCAAAATGAAAGATTATCTGGAAATTAAAAAACAGCCTTTGCCAAACCATGTTGAAAGGTCATTTTTTGAAGCGTTAAAGCGAACAGCAAAAGAGCACGGCTATACAGGTTTTCTTGCCAGAACAAGATTTTTATACAGGCGCTCAATGGATTATTTTCTGCAGGTAATTTCGAGAATTGTTCCTTATAGTGGTGTTCGGGTTAGATTACATAGAATGAGAGGTGTTAAAATAGGAAAGAAAGTACATATTGGACCTTTGGTTACTATTGATGATGTTTATCCCAACTTTGTGATTATTGAAGATGGTGTTTCCATTGCAGGGCAGAATTATATTTTAACGCATAATAAACCGCTTGAATATCATAAACATTTGTCAGAAGCATTTTTGGCACCGGTTATATTAAAAAAGAACGTATGGATTGCAATTGGTGTTATTATTTTACCCGGTGTTACAATCGGTGAAGGGTCAATAATTGCTTCCGGTTCAGTAGTTACAAAAGATGTTCCACCACATACTTTTTATGGTGGTGTACCTGCAAAAAAGTTGAAAGATTTTAAAATGAAAAATGGAATACCTATTGGATTTAAAAATTAATGGGTATTGATTAATTTAGATTTTACATATAATAAATATGCTGAAATTATTAAAGCTGTTTCCGAATCAAGCTATAAACCAATTACTATCCGTGATTACATTGCAAATTCAAATTTACCAGAAAAATTTATCATTATTCGACATGATGTTGATTTAGATCCATCCGTGCAAATCAAATTTGCTGAATTAGAAAATAGTTATGGATTTAAAACATCATATTATTTCCGATACATTGAAAAAATATATAAAAAGGAAATAATAAACAAAGTTTTTGCACTTGGCCATGAAGTTGGATACCACTACGAAGTAATTACCAAAGCAAAGGGAGATTCTGAAAAGGCGATAGAAATTTTTCAGGATGAATTATCACATTTTCAAAAAAATTGGAATTGTGTAACTGTTTGCCCCCATGGTGGATCATTCCTTTATGATGTTGATGGTTATGCCCTAAAAGATATCATCAAACTTATTCCAAAATTAGTAACAAAATCCTCCGTATTCTCAAGTTGGAATAATTTTAATTTATGGAGCAAGTACAGTTTTAAAGATTTTAGAATTTTGGGTGATGCCTATAAATCTATTGATTTTACTAATATTTTATACTTATCGGATACAGGTAGAAGTTGGGATAACAAGTTTAAGCGATTAGACATTGTTAATTCACAGATTAATCCAAAATTTGATATTCGAAATACAGATGAAATAATTGATATTATTAGAAATGGTTCAGTGGATAAAATCTATTTGTTGGTGCATTTTGAGCAATGGAAAGATAATTTCATAGATTGGTTATCATGGTACGCAGCTCAGATAATCAGAAGAACCGGGAAAAAAATAATTTTCAAAATGAAACGAAAGTAGGAGAAAAAATCTTGAATAAACATTGTTTAATTACAAATGATGTAGAAACAACCTCTCTGTGGAATCACTGTCTTAGTGATAAAACCGGAGAGGTTGTCTTAAAAGAGGGCATGCCCTCCCTGCTTAAATTATACCAAAAATATAATGTCAAAGCTACTTTTTATTTTACCGGATATATCGCTAATATGTACCCGGAAGTTGTTAAAATGATTTTACCATACAATCATGAAGTAGCTTGCCATGGTTTAACCCATGAACCAGATCAGGCTTTTGATAAATTGAATCTGGATGAACAGGTTTATCACCTATTTAAAGCAAAAAATATACTTGAAAATATAAGTAATCAGGAAGTTGTTTCTTTTAGGGCTCCGGCTTTAAGGGTAAATAATTATACTTCACAAGCCCTGCAAAAAACCGGTTTTTTAATTGATAGTTCTGTGGCTCCCCAACGTATGGATATGTTCTTCTCATTTGGTTCACTTAATAAGCTTAAATGGATAACCGCACCAAGAACTCCACATTATACAAGCCCAAATAACCTTGCCAGAAAAGGCAATAGCAATATTTATGAAATCCCGGTTTCATCCTTTATTATTCCTTATACTGGGACAATGATGCGAATTTCACCTTCTATAACCCGTGCCATCAGATCATTATTGGTTAAAGAAGCGGAGATTTTTAAAAGACCAGTTGTCTTTTTAATCCATCCCAACGAATTAATTGAAGAAGAGGTAACGGTAAGTAAAATAAAGCGACGTGCAAATAATTATCTTTCCTATTTAATTGGTGATAAGTTAAGATATCATATTAAACTAAAAAACCTGGGACAAAAAGCCATCCCTCTTTTAAATTCCCAATTAGAATATTTGCAAAAGAAAAATTTTACTTTCGTAACTTCAAAGGAATATTTTGAGATAAATACAACATCTAAGAATGAAACAATTAGTCAGGAAAGTTAAAATTATTGGTACCGGATCATACGTTCCGGAAAAAATTTATACAAATAAATACCTCGAAAGAATTGTAAACACTAATGATGCATGGATACAAAAAACCCTTGGTATAAAAGAAAGGAGAATTGCTGCCGAAAATGAAGCTACCAGCGATCTGGCATGGAAGGCAGGATATAATGCAATCCTTGATTCGGGTCTGAGTAAAGACGATATCGATTTAATTATTATTGCTACATCAACCCCCGACAGACTTGCGCCTTCAACCGCGGCAATCACCCAGGACAAACTCCAGGCATACGACTCTGTTGCTTTCGATATTTCTGCCGTTTGCTCAGGCTTTCTTTACGGAATGTCAGTTGCTTCACAATTTATTGCAAGCGGTGTTTATGATAATGTACTGGTAATTGGCGCCGATACATTTTCAAGAATTACCGATTGGACAAAACGTGATTGTGTATTTTTTGGTGATGGCGCAGGAGCTGCTGTTCTCTCTTTAGCAAATGTAAATGAAGGTTTCATTGCTTTCAGGCTATATACTGATGGCAGGGGAAACAAAAGTTTCACTGTTCCTGCAGGGGGTTCTGAAATGCCATGCACTAAAGAAACCATCGACAAGCGTCTTCAATATTTTCATATGGACGGAAAGGCTGTTTACAATATCGGCACAAAAGTATTGCCACAGGCTATATTTCAGGTATTGAGTGATACCGGCCTGAAAATCGAAGATATTGACCTTATGATCCCGCACCAGCCAAGTATAGGGATTTTAAAAGAAACCGCAAGAATTATTAATTTACCATTTGAAAAAGTCATGACCAATATGGATAAATATGCCAATACATCAGGTGGGACAATTCCTCTTATCTTGGACGAGGTTAAAAAAGCAGGTAAAATTAAATGCGGCGATAACATTCTTTTTGCAGCAGTCGGTAGTGGATGGACGTATGGTGCATCAATAATTAAGTGGTCAATGGGTAAATAGAATTTATTTGATGCTATCCTGATTAATTCACTTTTAACTTTCTCCCCTGTGAAATGCGGAGCAATTTTGCAAGCAAAATTATTTCACAGGGTAAACTTTTGTTCTTTTATCTTCTATATGAATAATGAGTAATAAAATCATATATATATTACTAATATTAATCTCTGCTTCCTTTCCAGGGTTCACACAAACCATCAATGAACATATTTCAAATAAAACTATTTATGGTTTTCTTGATGAACTTGCAAACGATAAAATCATAATATTAAATTCAACAATAAAACCCTATGCCCAAACTTATATTTTACTTAAACTTAAAGAAGCTGAAAAACAGGAAGAAGCATTAACCCTTAGACAGCAAAATGACTTAAATTTTTATCTTGGAATTTATGGATTTAATGATGATATCAAATATAATCCTTATTCAGAAACAGCCAAAGTAAATATTTTCAATAAACAATCATCATCAGTAACAAGTATTAATCCCCTGGGATTTTTCTATAAAGACTCATTATTTACGTTTTCACTCAAACCTATATGGGGAATCAATTACCAAACAAACGAAGCTGGTTCTGTACGTCATACCTGGGGCGGGGCTGAAGCCTACGGAACAATAGGAAAGCATTGGGGTGTATATGCTAATTTACGTGATAATTACATAACGGAAATATTAGCATTTCCGTCATATTTTACCCAATCAGAAGGAGGAAATTATAAACTTAATGAGGGTGGCAGAAAAGGGGGCGATTATAGTGAAATGAGAGGGGGTGTTTTTTATTCATGGAAATGGGGTTCTGTTAGTGTTGCTAAAGATCATTTGGTATGGGGTGATAATTATAACGGGGCAAATATTTTCTCTGGTATTACTCCATCATTTGCCATGATAAAATTAAATATGCATCCTGCAAGATGGCTGGATTTTAATTACTTTCATGGTTGGCTGGTTTCGGAAGTAATTGACAGTTCACGTTCTTATACAACGGGTAACGGTGATTTCAGGGCTGTTTACCGTGATAAATATATCGCTGCAAATATGTTTACTTTTTCTCCTTGGGAGGGACTAAATTTTTCAATCGGAAATTCCATAATATACAGTGATATTAATATTCAGCCGGCTTATTTTATTCCTTTTTTGTTTTTCAAATCCGTTGATCATACAATAAACCATAACATTGACAATCAAAATTCACAGATGTTTGCAAATATCAGTTGTCGTCTGATAAAATATTTTCATTTTTATTCATCATTATTTATTGATGAATTTTCAATAACCCGTATTGGGGTGGATACACTTCATAACTTTACTAGTTGGAAAGTAGGTGGTAAACTAAGTAACTGGCCTTTTAAAAATATTAGTCTTACAGCAGAATACACCAAAACAAATCCTTTGGTTTACAAACACCGTGTACCATCATTAACATTTGAGACTAATAAATTTAATCTTGGACATTATTTAAGGGATAATTCAGAAGAAATTTTTCTTTCAGTACAATACAAACCATTCTCCCGGTTTAATTTAGAATTTTCTTATTTAAAAGCAACACACGGAAATGAATATCAATATATATCAGAAAGCCGGGCAGATAACCCGGTATTAGATGAAATTACCTGGGATAATGAACGCTTTTCTTTAAAATCCAGGTATGAATTTATTTTTGAGGGTTATTTATTTCTTGAATACACCCATAGTAACATTCAGGGTTATAATATTGATGGAATCAGTTCCCAATATTATTTAGACCTGTTCACACCAAAATTCTATCAGGGTAAAAAGAACACTTTTACTTTTGGATTCAATATCGGGTTTTAGGCCATTGGGCAATATGATGCACAAAAGTTAATGCTACATATAGAAAAAAGGTAGAATGTTAAGAATGTTGGGAAGTAGGGGATGATAAAAATAAGGCAGAAGGCGGAAGGAAAAGGAAAGCCAGTTGTCAATAGGCAGCAGGCGGAAGATGAATTAAGGTGGAAGGCTGAAAAGACCTGTTTTTACTAAACAAAATATTGGCCATGGGAGATTGCTTCTCATCTTCCTAATTCCCCAACCAGCCTTAAACAAATCTCTCCAACTAATAACCTCTAATTCCTTCTTCACTTGAATTCCCGGATGCGCCGGATGAAACGATACTGCTACTAATAAAAATCGGTAGTTCCGGCGTTTTCGCTGTACATTCCTGTACCACGGGTTACGCTACCGCTCACCCGTGGCTATTGCTTATCGCACCGTTGGTGCTCAATACGTTCAGTCTTTTAACTCTTCCGCCTTCTCTTCCTACTCACCTTACTCACCCACTTACCTACTCAACTATCTTCTTCTTGCCGGCATTGACATCCGCAGACTGGGACCCACTTGGCGCAGATTGCGGTTTTCAGGACGGGACATGCTACTACATACTTTTTACTACTTACTTCTTACTTCTTCATCGGGTAGTCGAGGATGTTAGCCGGCGATTTTTCTTTGTCTTCGTTTCTTTTGATCGTTCAAAAGAAATGATAGGTTATTTTAAAATGTCATTTTTATCAAAATATTTGACGAATCAATGCAACCAATGCAACCCTATCCAAGTCATGACAATACAAGCATAATTAACGAATAATAACAGTTTACCAAACGTGAATAAAAAACCAAAAAATATCGAACAACTCTACAGCGAAAGTTTTAATGATTTCCGCGTAGAACCCTCATCAGGGCTATGGAAAAAGATCTCCACAAAACTTGCCTTGAGAAACTTTTTCACCTTCACCCCTACCACCTTAAACGCTTACTACATAGCCGGCCTTCTCTCACTTACAACAGCCGGAGCATTAATATTAACCAAACCCGCAATTGAAAACAACCAGGAAACAAAAGAAATTACTATAAATAAGGCAAATGAAAACGTGGTTATAACACCCATGCAAGAAAATGAGGTAGAACCAATGGAAGTAACAATACCCGAGAGAAGTCGGAAGCTGGAAGCCGGAAGCCGGAAGCAAGAAATCAAAAGTCAGAAGCCAGTACCTGGTACACAGGACGCCGCGTTGTCCACCATAGTGGTGGCGAAAGCGGATACCCAGAAACTCTCTTCCTCAGCCATAGGTACAAAGAAAATAGAAACTCAGGAATCAATTTCAAGCATCAAACACATATCACCCAGCAACCAGAACCCAGAACCCAGTACCCATGAACTCGCAACTCCACACCCAAACCTCAAAACCCAAAACCTACCCAGCACCCAGCACCCAGAAACCAGCACTGATCTCCCGGACCCCTGGCCCAACATCGACTCACTCTTCACCAACCAAACCCCCACTCCCCCACAACACACCATCCAATTCCCCAACGCCTTCACCCCCAACTCAAACGGACCAACAAACGGATATTATACCCCCGGAATACCTAACAATGATGTATTTCATCCGGTATACAAAGGTGTTGTTGAATATCATTTAAGTATATTCAACCGCCGTGGAGAGCTGATCTTCGAAAGCAATGAAATAAACACCGGCTGGGATGGATATATAAATGATCGTCTCGCTGCACAAGGCGTTTACGTGTGGAAAGCCAGGGGTAGATATAGCAATGGTGATAATTTTGAGAAGTTTGGAAATGTAATGTTAATAAAGAAATAAATAATGTATAATACTGTCTGGATATTAAAGGATCGTATAACGAGGTTGTGGTTTGAACTTTGTAACCAGCACCCAGTAACAGTTTTCATTAAATAAACAAAACATCAATCAGATAACAATCAATAGCTTAGAGCTAAAACATAAAAACATAACGCCATGAGGTCACAAAAAAATATCATCAGGAAGCTTGCCACCCTTTTTGCAGTAATTTCTATTACAGCACTTACTGCTTCAAATACTCATGCACAACCAACATGGGTTGCATCTTATCCAACAGTTTCTGACATAACAGCGCTTAACGCTAATCTTAATGTGAATTTAGATAATTTAACAGGGCAGATAACTATTTACTATATAACTTATCGATATACAGATGCAGGAGCAACTACAGCATGGGTTAAAACAGGTTCAGGACTTCCGGCCGATCTTGGGACTGGAGCATTCAGAGGAGGCGGTTCATTTACATATGAACTCGTTGATGCCGGTTCAGTAAAAACAGATTTCTTCGAAGATTTAATACCTAATCATGATCATACTACACTTATTGCGGTAGAATACCCAACCGGTTCGGATGTTTTTTTAACAGTGGTTAAAGTACATTATACAACACCTGCTTGCCCAAACATAACACCTGCAACAGCTCTAACAGGAGATGAAAGATGTGTAAACATTGATGCTACTCAGACTTACGAAATATATCCAAGTGCCGGAATATTAAAAGGAGCCCAATGGAATATTAATTGGGGTGATGGTAACACATATACCTATACATCTGCCGCAAATGGAGATGTACCTTCTCCCTTTCCTTCTTACACTGGAGATGTAACAGTCCCTTTTCCTTTTAATACCTATTTAACACATGACTCATGTTATTATGAGGTAATACTTAATTGTGTAAATATCGGGGCATGTTCTACATCTGGTGTTTTAAGCAAGCTTGAGTATGCAAAAGTACATGGCCGTGATATGGATGATGATGGTAATGGTTCCCAACTTCTTGTTAATCTTGCAGATGGCAGTCCGGATACAATAAAGGTGTGTGAGGGCAATGAAGCCTTTATTACCCTCCGGGACGATGGTGTTTGGGATTGTGATAAAAATTTTAAAACATACCCCCCAGGGGAGGTAAATTTAAATGACAGGAATGTACAGTATGTTTATGGGATGCATCCTCAGACACAGGCGGTTGAAAATACTATTACAGGAGACGTCCTAATTGGCACAACAGCTGAATTCAACACTATTTCAGGGGTTGCTAACACTACTGCAGGAGCATTTACCAATGTATATAATATTGCATCAGGAAGTGTAAGCCCCTGGGAAAACCCCCAATTGCAAAGTGGTGTTATTACTATACCGGCATCAGCTGTATTTGAACAAAAAATGCATGTTTATTTTAAAAACTGGAATAAATGTAATTCTTTTGTAGGTGAATGGGATAATACTGATGCTCATAGAGCAGTCTGGGATTCTATTGTAATATTTATTATAAATTCACCTCCGGCGCCTACTGCACCTGATGTAACTATCTGTTTTGGAGGTGATCCGACCCTTGATGTAACAAGTGCACCTGTTGGAGGTAAATTTTCCTGGTACACAAACTCAAATAAAACCGGGTATCTGGTATCAGGTGATTCATTCGATCCGAGTGTTGATGATATTGCTTACACAGGCGCTGTCGGTACTTATCTTTATTATGTTGCTGACGGACCACCATCTGGCCCCGGTTGCGAAGGTCCGGTGACAGAAGTAACTCTTACAGTTAACCCTTTGCCAGTTAATACTCTTGCTGTAGGAGATGCAACTATATGTGCCGGGGCAACAGCTTCAATATCAGTTGCTGGTTCTGTAAGTGGAGTTAGCTATCAGCTCAGGCTCGAATCTGATGACAATCCTGTGGGAGCACCTGTAAATGGTACAGGAGGTCCAATAAATTTATTAGCTTCTCCTGTAACTACTACACTTTATAATGTTCTAGCTACAATAATTGCAACAAGTTGTAATGATGAATTACTGGATAAATCAACAATAACAGTAAATCCATTACCTACGATAGCCACCGATGCAGCATCGGCTGATGTCTGTTACAGCACCTCAGGCCAGACTACATCTTTAGGTTATACGGGCACCACAGGAGTTCCAACGACATACAGTATAACCTGGAATGCAGCTCCGGTCAATATTTTTGTAGCAGTAACCGATGCAGCCATGCCAGGAGCTAGCCCGATAACGATATCAGTACCAGCTAGTACAGCAGTTGACACCTATACAGGTAACATAACAGTTAAGAATGGCAATGAATGTGTGAGTGTATCAAAGAGCTTTACAGTCACGGTTAATGCATTGCCGGTTGTAAGTATCACAGGTAGTAACAGTATTTGTGTTAATACAACAACGACATTATCACCCACTACAGGAGGCACCTGGGCAAGCAGTAATAGTGGCATAGCCACAGTAACCAATGGAGGAGTAGTCACCGGAGTATCCGCAGGTAGTGCGACTTTTACTTTTACTAATACGACCACGGATTGCAGTTCAACCACTGCAGCTGTAACCATAAAGGCATTACCAGTAGTAAGTATCACAGGCAGCAACAGTATTTGTGTTAATTCCACAACAACATTATCACCCACTTCAGGAGGCACCTGGGCAAGCAGTAATACTGGCATAGCCACTGTAACCAATGGAGGAGTCGTTACCGGTGTATCAGCAGGTAGTGCGACTTTTACTTTTACTAATACGACCACGGATTGCAGTTCAACCACTGCAGCTGTAACCATAAAGGCATTGCCGGTAGTAAGTATCACAGGCAGTAACAGTATTTGTGTTAATACAACAACAACATTATCACCAACCACAGGAGGCACCTGGGCAAGTAGTAATAGTGGCATAGCCACGGTAACCAATGGAGGAGTCGTCACCGGAGAATCCGCAGGTAGTGCGACTTTTACTTTTACTAATACGACCACGGATTGCAGTTCAACCACTGCAGCTGTAACCATAAAGGCATTACCAGTAGTAAGTATCACAGGCAGCAACAGTATTTGTGTTA